>ERZ779895.96-NODE-96-length-134156-cov-5.207963_pt1 | contig 134156 bp, 132 predicted proteins | sample MGYA00511093_ERZ779895 | MGnify/ENA primary metagenome ERZ779895 (study PRJEB29588, sample SAMEA2142970) | human gut metagenome | biome: human gut; feature: human-associated habitat; material: faeces | place: Denmark | collected 2008/2010 ... | reverse complement strand
ATGGACACCCTTGCCTTCGGCTAACGCTTCCTGCTACCGAGCGCGTAGTGGACTTTCACCACCTAGTTATCGCCCATGCCGGGCACACTAACAAAAAAGCCAGAGCAATTTCGCATTGCCCTGGCTTTGTAAATTTTGTTACTCTTTACTGTATTTAGCGATGCCCTCTTTATAAAAATCATTGCCTTCGCTGTCGATGCAGACAATGGCCGGGAAGTCTTTCACCTCATAACGGCGGATAGCTTCGGGTCCTAAATCCTCGTAAGCAATCATTTCCTCGCCCTTGATGGACTGGGTAATGACAGCGGCTGCGCCGCCTACGGCTACAAAATAAACCGCACCGTATTTAACGCAGGCGTCGATAACCTCCTGACTGCGCAGGCCCTTGCCTATCATACCGCGCATACCCTGCTCGATCATGGTCGGCGTGTATTTGTCCATGCGCCCGCTGGTGGTCGGACCGGCGCTGCCCACTACCTCGCCCGGCTTGGCAGGGGTAGGGCCCACGTAATAAATAATATTATTGGTCAAATCCAGCGGCAGCTGCTCGCCTCGACCCAGTGCTTCGTATAAACGCTTGTGAGCGGCATCACGGGCAGTATAAATATAACCGCTGATGCGTACCACGTCGCCTGCATGCAGATCCTTAATAGTTTCGGCGGTCAAAGGCGCCTGAATGTATTTAATTACAGCTTGTTCACTCATCGTCCAACCCTCCTTACAGCTCTGCTTCCGCACGGCGCGCCTGATGGCAGTTAAGATTTACAGCGCATGGCAGGCCGCCGATATGCGTGTGGGTAAATTCCACATTGACAGCCAAAGCCGTGGTGCTGCCGCCCAAGCCCGAAGGGCCGACGCCGGTCTTGTTCACCAGCTCCAGCAGCTCATCCTCCAGCTGTGCATAGCGCTCGTCTGCATTATGCTCGCCTGCGGTACGGGTCAGCGCGTATTTAGCCAGCAGCGCCGCCTGCTCCATATTGCCGCCAATGCCTACGCCAACGGTAACTGGAGGACAAGGGTTAGGCCCTGCTGCGCGCACTGTATCAACAACGAACTTTTTGATGCCCTCCACGCCGTCGGCTGGCTTGAGCATTTTCAGCGCGCCCATATTTTCGCTGCCGCAGCCTTTAGGACAAACAATCATCTTCACCTTGTCGCCGGGAACGATTTTCGTATGAATAATAGCGGGAGTATTATCGCCGCTGTTTTTGCGGTCAAATACCGGGTCGCCTACGGAGGATTTGCGCAGATAGCCTTCGGTATAGCCCTGGGCTACGCCTGCGTGAATGGCGGTATACAAATCGCCGCCCACAAAATGCACCTCCTGACCAATTTCCAGGAAAACTACGGTCAGGCCGGTATCCTGGCACAGCGGCACAGCCTTTTTCTGGGACAGCTCAAAATTTTCTACCAGCGTAGTTAAAATCTCTCTGCCCAAAGGCGATTCCTCTGTTTTGATGGCTTCCTTAATTTTATTCTTTACGGCCTCCGGCAGATAATAGCAGGAGTCCATGCACAATTTAGCAATCGCAGCTGTTACTTCACTGACATTAATCTCTCTCATTTTGCCCTCCTTAGCGGCCGACACGCTTCATGGTGTTGGCTCTTACAACCTCCGGGTCGACGATTTTACGCGCTAGGCCCAATTCGATAGCCGTTTTGGCTACGGCAGCGGCTACAGCCGGAGCGACGCGGGGATCGAAAGCGTCGGGAACAACATAATCCTCGCGCAGATCCTTTTCGTCAATCAGCTCGGAAATAGCGAAAACTGCCGCTACTTTCATTTCCTCGGTAATAGCGCGGGCGCGCACGTCGATAGCGCCGCGGAATACGCCGGGGAAAACGGTGACGTTATTTACCTGATTCGGACGGTCGCTGCGACCGGTACCGGCAACGGCAACGCCCGCCGCCTTAGCTTCGTCATAGCTTGTTTCCGGCACAGGGTTGGCCAGCGCGAAAACCACGCTGCCCTCCGCCATGCTCTGCATAATTTCTTTGGTAAATACGTTAGGAGCGGAAACGCCGATTAAAACGTCGGCACCCTTAGCCACGTCGGCCAAGGTTCCCTGACGGCGCTCTTTATTGGTGACGGAAGCCAGATAGCTTTGAATGCGGTCCAGTTTAGCGTCGATGCCTTCATACAAAGCGCCGAAACGGTCAACCATAATGACGTTCTGCGCGCCCATGCTTACCAACAGGCGGCCGATAGCGCTGCCAGCTGCGCCGCAGCCGTTGACTACGAAACGGGCGGTGCGGAAATCCTTCTTCACGTAACGCAACGCGCCGATAACCGCGCTCAGGCAGGCGATGGCCGTACCATGCTGATCGTCGTGGAAAACGGGAATGTCGCAGATTTCCTTCAGGCGGCATTCGATATCATAGCATTTGGGAGAAGAAATATCCTCAAGATTGATGCCTGCATAATTGGGCTCCAGCAGCTTAACGGTGCGGATAAATTCTTCCGGGTCCTTCGTCCCCAGGCAGATGGGCACGGCATCCACGTCGCTGAAGGTTTTAAACAGCGCGGCCTTGCCCTCCATAACGGGAATAGCAGCCTCCGGTCCGATATCGCCCAGTCCCAGCACGCGGGTACCGTCGCTGATAACCGCTACCATATTGCCGCGGCAGGTATATTCAAAGGACAAGTCCTTATTTTCTTTGATGTCCTTGCAGGGCTCTGCCACGCCGGGGGTGTAGGCGACGGAAAGGTCGTGACGGTTGGCAATGGGCACCTTGCTTACTACAGAAATTTTACCGTTATTCTCCAAATGCATTTTCAGCGCTTCTTCGCGTAAAGTCATTGTCATATCATGCTCCTCCAACAAAAAATATTTAGTATACACTACATTATATATGAAGCACTCTGATAATACAAGAAAAATACTTGTGAAGTAGTCCGATATCCATAATTTTTCAAATAATTGTAACTAATGTGTCAATTAAGTAAAGCAGTACACACAAAAAGGCCGCCCTGCGGCGGCCTCTTCCAGCACATATTAAATTAACAGGCGCAAAGCTTATCTGCGCAGCCAAGGCGGAATTTCGTTGCCGCCGTTAAAGCTGTTGATTACGGAACTGCTTTTCTTATCGGCTTCCGGATTTTTAATTCCCATTTGTCCGTGTGCCGCATTCTTCAATGCCGGATTTTTCTTTTCAAAACCCGTGGCGATAACGGTAACGCGAATCTCGTCCTCCAACGCTTCGTCGATAACAGCGCCAAAGATGATATTGGCGTTGGGGTCCACAGCGTCCGTAATAATCTGCGAAGCTTCGGTTACGTCGAACAAGGACAGCTCCTTGCCACCGGTAATATTGAACAGCACGCCCTGAGCGCCGTCCACAGAAGCCTCCAGCAGCGGGCTCTTAATGGCGGCTTCGGCAGCGGCCTTAGCGCCGCCCTCGCCCTTAGCGGTACCAATGCCCATCAAAGCGCTGCCTGCGTTAGTCATAATGGTTTTCACGTCGGCAAAGTCGGCGTTGATTAAACCGGGCACGCCGATCAAATCGGAAATGCCCTGCACGCCCTGACGCAAAACGTCGTCGGCAATGCGGAAGGCGTCCAGCATAGAGGTGCGGCGGTCGATGACCTGCAGCAAGCGGTCGTTGGGAATGGTAATTAAAGTATCTACTTTTTCTTTCAGATTAACTATGCCGTTTTCGGCCTGGTTCATGCGACGGCGTCCTTCAAACATAAAGGGCTTGGTAACTACGCCGACAGTCAGTGCGCCTACTTCTTTAGCGCATTCTGCCACTACATGGGCTGCGCCGGTGCCGGTACCGCCGCCCATACCTGCGGTAACGAAAACCATATCCGCGCCCTTCAGCACTTCCACGATCTGTTCGCGGGATTCCTCCGCAGCCTTTTCGCCGATTTCCGGATTAGCGCCTGCGCCCAAGCCTTTCGTCAGCTTCTCGCCAATCTGAATTTTTGTTTCAGCTTTGGAAAGCAAAAGCGCCTGTGCGTCGCAGTTCACAGCGATAAATTCTACGCCGCGCACTCCGGCCGCAATCATTCTGTTGACAGCGTTGTTGCCGCCGCCGCCTACGCCAATAACCTTAATGTTGGCCAGGTTATCGAAGGTTGTTTCTACATCATCAAACATATTCTACGTCCCCCTTAATTGCTGGGTATCATTATTGACAAAATCATTGATTTGTATAAGTTCAACATCAAGGAGCAAATTTCCTGCTGCCTTGATAAATTTATTTTCCCATATACAGCCGGCGAATGACGCCCAGATTCTGAAAGATACGCATACCAAAAATCAGAATGGCCACCATATACAGATCGATGCCGATCATATTACCGGCATAGCACAAAAACGAGGCTAAAATACCGTTGATAAAAAAGCCGGAAATGAAGACCTGCGTATCATACTTACTTTCCATAGACGCTCGCACGCCGCCCAGTACGGCATCCATACCGGCCATTACCGCTACGGCCAGCAAACGAGCGTACTCCGGCGGCAGACTGAAAGGACAGTAGATGCCGCCCACAAAACCGGCCAGCAGGCCAAGGACTGCATAGTAAATCATTTCTGTCCCTCCTTTTCGCCTACGACCTTGGCATATTCAAAATTACGCGGCGCCTTGAGCGCGGGAACACGCAAATCTTCTACGGTTTTTATTTTTACCTGAATGCCCCAAAACTCAAAGGTTTCCACCACGCCGCCGCGCAAGCGCAAAGCGCTGGTCAGCGTTTTCGGCGCGCCGATGGCCTTAATGACGTAGGGCGGCGCGCTGCGGACATTATTGACGGACACCGTCGGCCCGGCGCAGCGCACCTCGCTCATGCCCACGATACGCTGGTCGTTAAGAGAGATGGCTTCGGCTCCGGCAGCGCGCAGCTCGTTGAGTACGCGCAGCAAATCCTCGTCGTGAATAATATATAAATTAGGATTATCGTTAGCTTTTTTGGGAATATTGCTGTCGTCCAAAACGACCTCAATCCCCTGCCCTTCTACTTCCGTAGTACCGGCAAGCAGCTCCAGGCGCTCCTGTCCCGGATCCTCCGGATTATCGACTCCATGCTGGCGCAGATTTTCTATTTCCGCCAGCAGGCGCTGATTTTCCGTCTCTGCCAGCTTCAGGCGTTCAGACAGATCCTCCACGCGATCCATCCGAATGGACCTTTGCTGCTCCGTGGTTTTATACTGCACCGACAGCATAAAGCCTAAAACCATGAATACAAAGGCAATGACCAGCTTGCCCTTTAAATCCATAGCGACTAATTCTTTCATTACTTACACCCTCATTTTTCTTTTCCAGGCACCAGTTTAATGTATGGTTTAGCAAAGGTTAAATCAATATATTCGGCTTGGATATTTTTATTTTTTATTTCGTTAAACACCGTCATAAACACCTGCGCTTTGTGCGGCAGTCCGGCCACCGGCCCCAACAGAATGGGGAAGCTGCCGCTCAGGCGCAGCTTCGCTTCGTTCCTGTTGTCCACGCCTATTTCAGCGATACGGTCGCGGGCGTCGCCGTCCAGCTGCTGCAAAAATTGCAGTATTTCCATTACGCTTTCGTTGCCCACGGGGTCGCCCAAGAAAACATTGCCGCACTGCACGCCAACCAGCAGCGGCGCGCGGGCGTCGGGAATACCCGTAGTGACGTTCATCACGATGCCGTTATAATCCAGCTGCAAATAGCTGCGATAAGAGTTGGCCACATACAAAGCCGGCTGGCGTTCCTCCACCGTTATCTCCAAGCCTGCGGGCCAGCGGTAAACGACCTTGGCGTTTTGAAAACGGATATCGTGCTTTAAAGCGTCCTGCAAGCGTCCGGCGCTGACATTGAAAAAGTTGAAGGGCGGCTCGCTGCCTCCCAGCTTAATAGCTTCTTCCTCCGTCAGCAGATTAGTTCCGTGAATAACGACGCTGCCAAAGGCCAGGCCCGGCTGATGAATATAGCTCCAGCCAAACTGCAAGCCATAGGCCGCGGCGCCCAGCGCCAGCAGCATACACAACGCCCTTAAGCGCTTGCGCCGCTTGTGAGCGCGCAGGCGTTCCTTGATTGTCGCCATGGCTTGCATCTCCTTTATTAGTACGCAACACGCCGCCGAACGGCGTTTTTCAGATGATGATTATTTAGCGCTCAGCAAAATGCGCTCGCACAAATTTGGGAAGCTGATGCCTACGGCGGCGGCAGCCTTGGGCACGAGGCTGGTAGCCGTCATGCCTGGAACGGTGTTGGCCTCCAAAACATAGCCCTGGCCCTGCTCGTCCAGCATCACGTCGATACGCGCCACGCCGCTCAATCCCAGCACATTATAAGCGGCTACTGCCAGCTGCTGCACATGAGCGGTAACTGCTTCGCCCAAAGGCGCCGGACAATGGTAATCGGTAGCGCCCTTAGTATATTTGGAATGGAAATCATAAGCGCCGGAATGGGGAGCAATCCAGATAACCGGCAGCGGCTTAGGCTGGCCTGCTTCCTCCATAATGGCCACGGTCAGCTCCTTACCCACAATACATTCCTCTGCCAATACGTTAGCGGAATAATCGAAGGCTTCCTTCAAGGCAGGCTCGATCTCGGCTTCGTTTTTAATCATATATACGCCGATGCTGGAGCCCTGAGACGCGGCCTTAATAACTACGGGCACGCCAAATTCCCGCAGCACCTGCTCCTTGACGGCGGCTAAATCGCCGCACTCGCGTTTATGCAGAATTAAGCAGCGGGGCGTAGCAATGCCTGCGGACTGCAAAAAGCGTTTAGTCGCAGATTTATCCATGCTCACGGCGCTGGCTAAAACGCCGCAGCCGGTATAGGGAATGCCTGCGGCCTCCAAAAGGCTTTGCAGGCGACCATCCTCGCCGTACTTGCCATGCACCGCGTTAAAAACGACCTTAGCGTTCATCGCGTGCAGCTGGCTCAATAATCTGTCGGGAACAAGCTCCACCTCTTTGGCGTTATAGCCCTTTTCCCTTAAAGCGGCGGCAATAGCGCCGCCGGTAACGCGCGAAATTTCCGCTTCGGAGGAAGGCCCTCCCAAAACTACTGCCACTACATCCTGTTTATTCATTTTGCTTTACGCTCCAATTCTCTCACTAATTCTTCGCCAATTTTAAAAACGTCGCCTGCGCCGACGGTCATAATCAAATCGCCGGGCTGAGCCTGACGCTCCAAATATTCCTCCGCTTTTTCCAGACGCGGAATATATAAAACCTTCTGACCTGTAGCCGCCTGAATGCCCTCGGCCAGCTTAGCGCTGGACACGCCGGGGATGGGCTCCTCGCTGGCGGCGTAAATATCCGTCAGAATAAGCTCGTCGCATTCGGTAAAGCTTTGGCAAAATTCGTCGAACAGCAGCTTCGTGCGTGTGTAGCGGTGAGGCTGGAACACGCACAGCAGCCGCTTGGGCTGCGTCTGCCGAGCAGCCTTTAAGGTCACGCCGATTTCCGTAGGATGGTGCGCGTAATCGTCCACTACCCAAACGCCGTTCACCTTGCCCTTGGTTTCAAAACGGCGTTTAGCGCCGCCGAATTTTTTCAGAGCCTCCAAAATAACCGGTACGTCAATGCCCATCTCGCGGGCTGCCGCAAAAGCGCCCAGGGAATTAAGCACATTATGGCGGCCCGGCACCAGCAGCTGCACCTTCGCCGTCAGCTCGCCGCGATAATACAGCTCGTAGGTGGTTCCGTTGACGCCGTAGTTCACATTTTCAGCTATATAATCAGCGCCCTCGCCTTCCATGCCGTAGGTGATAACGGTTTTATCGGTTTCGGCAGCCAAGCGCCGTACCTTAGCGTTATCGGCGCACAAAATCGCCTTGCCGCCTTCTTTGATATTGCTTAAAAATTGCTTAAAGGCTAAATAAATATTTTCTTCCGTACCGTAATGGTCCAGATGGTCGTCCTCAATATTGGTCACTACTGCAAGATAAGGATAAAATTTCAGGAAAGAGCCGTCGCTTTCGTCGGCCTCGGCTACTACCCAGGGACCTGCGCCGTTTAAAGCGTTGCCGCCCAGGCTGCTCACCTCGCCGCCGATAACCACCGTCGGGTCGATGCCGCTGGCTGCGGCAATGCAGGAAATCATAGCGCTGGTCGTGGTCTTGCCGTGAGCCCCGGCTATAGCGACGCCCTTAGCGTCGTCGGCATTTAAAACGGCGGCCAGAACGTCGCTGCGGTGCAGCACCGGAATACCGCGTTTTTTAGCAGCCACCAGCTCCGGGTTATTGGGATGTATTGCCGTGGAAATAACCACTGCGTCGGCGTCGTACACCTGACAGGCGTCGTGTCCCATAAAAACCATCGCTCCGGCCTCCGCCAAATGCGCGGACATATGGCCCGCGTTCAAATCGGAACCGCTCACATCGTAGCCGCGTTTTATAAGCACATAGGCGACCGCGCTCATACCCGCGCCGCCAATGCCGATAAAGTGTATATTATGCAGATTAGCTAACTTATTTTCTGCCACTGGACACCCTCCTATTTCCTCGCCAACGCCAAGGCCTGCTCAGCGATGGTTTTCGCCGCCTGCGGCTGCCCTAGCGCTTTAGCCGCCGCCTGCATCTTCTCCAAATCCTTTTCATGTAACAGCAAATGCTCGATAGCCTCCAGGATACGTTCTCCCGTCAGCTCCTTATCCAAAATAACCTGCGCCGCACCGCGGGCTTCTACCGCTCTGGCGTTAAATTCCTGATGGTTGGCTGTTGCGTAGGGGTATGGCACCAGCACCGCAGGCACTCCCTTGGCCGTCAGCTCTGCCAGGCCGATAGCACCGGCGCGGAACACAGCCAAATCTGCCGCGGCCAAAGCCACGGGCATATTATGCAGATACGGCTTAATGATAATATTATCTGCCACGCCGCCGCGTTTGCGCACTGCTTCCATGTATTGCTCATAATTTACGTCGCCGGTAGCGTGCAGCACCTGCACCTCATGGCGGCCCGACAGCGCCAGCTCCGCCTCCAGCATCGCCTGATTTATGCTGCGCGCGCCGCGGCTGCCGCCGGAAACTAATATCGTTTTCTTTTCCGGGTCCAGACCCAGCTCCTTCACTGCCTCCTGCCGCGTATGCTCCAGAATTTCGCTGCGTATAGGGTTGCCGGTATAAACCAGCTCCGCCTTGCCGTGAAAATATTTGCCGGCCTCCTTGTAGCCTAAAAAGACCTTGCGCACATAGCGGGCCAGAATCTTATTCGTCACGCCGGGCATGGCGTTCTGCTCCTGAATGCAGCAGGGAATATTATGCAGCGCTGCCAGCAAAACGATGGGTCCGCAAACATAGCCGCCCGTACCGATAAGCAAATCCGGGCGCTGCTCCTTGATAATTTTGTAAGCGTCGCACAGGCCCGTAAACAGCTTGCCAACGCTGCGCAGAGTATCGAAGCTCAGGCTGCGTTTAAAGCCCGCCACCTCGATAAATTGCAGCGGATAGCCGTAGCGGGGAATAATATCCTTTTCCAAGCCCTGCCGTGTGCCGACAAAACTTATGTCGGCGTCAGGACACAGCTTTTTTATCTGGTCGGCGATAGTCAGCGCCGGGTAAATATGCCCGCCGGTACCGCCGCCGGAAAGAATGACCTTCACGATTTTTCCTCCTCCCTTACTGCGGCAAATCGTTTACCAGCTGCTTAAAGCAGCGGCCGCGCTCAGGGTAGTTTTTAAACATATCATAAGACGAGCAGGCCGGGGAAAGCAACACAACCTGGGGCGGCAGCGCCATCGCATACGCCTGCCGCACAGCATCCTCAAAGGAGTCCGCCAGCAGAATATGCTCCACGCCGCAGTCCACGGCTGCCCGATAAAAGCGCTCCTTCGCCTCGCCCAAAAGAATCAGCGCATCGCATTTTTCCTTAACCAGCCGCATCATCGGCTCCAGCTCCGTCAGCTTGTCATGGCCTCCGGCCAGCAAAATAATATGCCCGTCCTTAAAAGCCTCCAAGGCTTTAATAGCCGAATCCGTATTGGTCGCCTTGGAATCGTTGTAATAGGGAACGCCCTTAATAGTTCTTACATATTCCAAGCGATGCTCGATGCTGTGAAAATTGCGCAGCACGTCCGCCATATCTGCAATGGACACGCCGGCGAAATAGCCGCAGGCAATGGCTGCCAGCACATTTTCTTCGTTGTGCCCGCCAAATAAGTGCAGCTCGTCTATATTGCAAACAACATTTGTTGTATTATTCCATTTTATCACAAAATTACCGTTTTGCATAAAAATTCCCGCGTTCAGGCAGGCTTTTCTGCTGAAATAGCAGATCTGCCCTTTACTTGCGGCAGCCCAGCCGCGCACCTCCGGATCATCGTAATTCAATACGGTAATCTGCTGCGGCCCCTGCCTGCGGAAAATATTTTTCTTAGCCTCGCCGTAAGCCTTCATTGTACGATGGCGCTCCAAATGGTCGGGCGTTAAATTCAGCACTACGGCAATATCGGGGCAGAAGTCCTTCACCTTTTCCAGCTGAAAGCTGCTCAGCTCAGCCGCCAGCCAGCCGTTGTCAGGCAGGTGCTCCACCTCCTTGGACAAAGCTAGGCCGATGTTGCCGCCCACCGCGCTGGGTACGGGCAAGCGCTTGAACATTTCTCCCACGATAGTAGTCGTCGTAGTCTTGCCGTTAGTACCGGTAATGGCGGCTATATGCCCGCCGTACAAGCGGTAGCCCAATTCAATTTCGCTGATAACCTCCAGCCCGTAGTTCTCCGCCTCCAAAACATGGGGCGCATCGCACGGTACGCCGGGCGACAGCACCATTTGCCCTGCCTTAGCCAGCAAGCCAGCAAAGCCCTTCGGCCCAAAAACCAAAGCGCCGCCGCAGGCAGCCAGCTCCTGCGCCAGCTCCGCATCTATTTCGCAGGGAGCGTCGTTATATAAAAATACCTGTTGCCCACGCTGCGCCAGCACCTGCGCCGCACCGCGGCCGCTGATACCTGCGCCGTAGACTATTACAGCCTTTTGCACCATTATGGATGCCTCCTATAAAACAGCGGCCAGCCACAGCCCTAATCCCACAGCGGACAGCGCCAGGCTGAAAATTGTAAAGACGCGCACCACCTTGACCTCGCGCCAGCCGCCCAACTCAAAATGGTGATGCACAGGCGCCATGCGGAAGAAACGCTTGCCGCCGGTCAGGCGGAAATAGCCCACCTGAATAATAACGGATAAGGCCTCGGCCACATAAACGCCGCCGATAATCACCAGCAGCAGCTCCGTGCGCGTCAGCAGCGCCAGCGCCGCCACGCCGCCGCCCAAGGCCAGCGAACCCGTATCGCCCATAAACACCTGCGCCGGATGGCGGTTAAACAGTAAAAAGCCCAGGCACGCGCCCGCTATGCCCAAAGCAAAGCCGCTCAAATCCAAAAAGCCCTGCATATAAGCGATAAAAGCAAAGGCCAGCGTCACCGGCAGGCTCACAAAGGATACCAAGCCGTCCAAGCCGTCAGTCAGGTTCACAGCGTTAGTCGTGCCTACAAGCAGCACAAAGGCCAACGCGTAATACCCCCAACCCAGGTCCAGCGAGACATTCAGCCCCGGAACCCACAGCGCCGTATTACCGATATGCGTTTCGGCAAAATATACATAAGCGCCTGCCAAAATAAATTGCAATAAAAATTTCTGCTTAGCCGTCAGGCCCAGATTGCGCTTCATTACAACCTTAATATAATCGTCAATAAACCCTATGGCCCCGTGACCCAGGGTCAGCACCAAAGCGATGACCACGCGGGGCGTAAACGAGCCCCACAGCAGAGCCAGCGTCAACGCCGCCAGCATCATCAACCCGCCCATGGTCGGCGTGCCGCTTTTCTTCATATGGCTGGCAGGGCCGCATTCGCGGATGGACTGCCCAAAATTTAATTTATGCAGATATTTGATCAGCACCGGGCCAATCAGCGCGCACACGATAAAAGCGGTTACGGGGATTGCAACTAATTTAAACATAAACTTCCCTCAACAATCATTAGTAATTAAAAGCATACGCTGCTTATTTAAACAGCTCCAGCATACGGCCCACCTGCATGGAGTTGGAGCCCTTCAACAGAATAATATCCCCTGCCTCGGCCAACAGCCGCAAATTATCGGCCGCCTCCTGACGACTGCCGCAGTGGCGTGTCTTGCCGCCCAGCTTCTGCACCTCGTCGCTGATGTAAGCAGCCTGCTCCCCATAGGTCAGCACATAATCCACGCCGTATTCCACAGCCCAGCGCCCTACGCGACGGTGCGCATCCTCGCTGATAGCGCCCAGCTCCAGCATATCGGCCAGCACGGCAATAGTGCGTCCCGTGCCGCGCGCAGCCTTTTTAGCCTCCGCCAGCGTTTTCAAAGCCGCCTCCATAGAAGCGGGGCTGGCATTATAAGCGTCGTTGATAAAAGTAATATCGCCAATGTAAATAATTTCCTGACGGCTGCCGGTCAGACGCGCCGTCGCCAGCGCTCTGGCGCTGTCCTCCATGCTGACGCCGTAGCAGGCCGCGCCCGCAATAGCGGACAAAGCGTTGTACACATTATGCTCGCCAATCAGCTGTAAATGCACCTGCACGCTTTTGCCCGTAGCCTTTTCCGTACAGGTAAAGGTCGTGCCTCCGGCCGAGGTTGCAATATCGCTGCCGCGGTAATCGCAGCCTGCGCCCAAGCCGAAATATACCACCTTCGCCTTAGTCAATGCTGCGGCGCGCAGCACATATTCGTTATCGCCGTTAAGAACGGCAAAACCCTCGGCAGGCAGGTCCACCACAATTTCGCTTTTGGCCTTGGCAATATTATCCATGCTGCCCAAAAGCTCCATGTGGGTTTCGCCGACGTTAGTTATCAAGCCGCTGTCCGGCTCGGCAATCCGGCACAGCTCCTCAATCTGGCCTAAGCCGCGCATACCCATTTCCACTACGGCAATATCCGTATCCGGCTTAATATCCAGCAAAGTTTTCGGCAGGCCAATCTCATTATTAAAATTTCCCTGGGTCTTCACAACATTATATTTTACGCTCAGACAGGCAGCCAGCAAATCCTTGGTCGACGTTTTGCCGTTGGAGCCCGTAATAGCGAAAACCTTCAAGCCCTTCTGTCTGCGGCGGTAAGCGCGGGCCAGCTGTTGATAAGCCAGCAGCGTATCCTGCACTCTGAACACTGCCGCTCCCGCAGGCAGCTGCTCGATATCGTGAGAAATAACCACGCCGGACGCGCCCAAAGCCACGGCCTTGGCGCAGTAATCATGCCCGTCAAAATTGCCGCCCTTTAAAGCCACGAATAATTCGCCCGGCTTCACCGCCCGCGAATCCGTGGTCACGCCGGCAAATTCAAAATCGTCGCGCACAGCATTGGTTGCCGCCATAATTTCACTGGCCTTTATCATTTTCTCTCACCCCAATACTCCATGACTACTTCTTTATCGTCAAAATGAATCGTGCGATCCTTCAAAATCTGGTAATTTTCGTGCCCCTTACCGGCAATCAGAATAACGTCGTTATCTGCGGCATGAGCCAAAGCATAATCGATAGCCTCGCGCCTGTCGGACAAGCGCATCACCTGCTTGCCCTGAGGAACCTGCTGCAAAGCTGTGAAAATCTCGTCGATAATCAGCTCCGGATCCTCGGTACGCGGATTGTCGGAGGTCACTACCACGTTATCAGCCAGCGCCAAAGCCAGCCCGCCCATAATCGGGCGCTTTTTATTATCGCGGTCGCCGCCGCAGCCGAAAACAACCCACAGCTTGCCCTTGGTAATGGAACGAGCCGTTTTCAGTACGTTTTCCAACCCGTCGGGCGTATGAGCGTAATCCACAACTACCGTATATGGCTGCCCTGCTTCCACCAGCTGAAAGCGTCCGGGCACGCCGTCGAAGCCGTCCAGCACGGAGCAAATAATTTTCTTGTCTATCTTTTCCGCCAGCATAGCGGCTACCGTGCCCATAACATTATAAACATTGAACTCGCCGGTAATTTTCAGCTCCAAATCCATTTCGCCCACCGGCGTGTGCAGCAAAAGCTGCATATGCTTGGGCTCTACAGTAAAGTTCAAAGGATAAATATCGTTATCATGTCCTTCGCCGTAGGTAAGCGCGTTGGCTTTAGTTCTTCCTTTAATAATTGCGGAGCTTGGGTCGTCCATATTAAACACCGCGTTTTTATTCGGCTTATCCCCGTCCGTCAAATGCTCAAACAGCAGGCTTTTAGCGTCGCGGTAATTTTCCATAGTCTTATGAAAATCAAGATGGTCCTGAGTAATATTGGTTAAAACGGCGCAGTCGTATTCGATGCCAGCTACGCGGTTCAAAGCCAGCGCGTGGCTGGACACCTCCATCACGCAGTAATCGCAGCCGGCGCAGCGCATAGCGTACAGCGCTTTCTGCAAATCCACTACGTCGGGCGTAGTATTGTGAGATTCGGAAATCTCATCTTCAATCATAATATTGATGGTGCCAATCAGGCCCACCTTATAACCGCCCTTACGCAGAATTAAACGAATAATATTGGTCGTCGTAGTCTTGCCGTTAGTACCGGTCACGCCTATCATGCGCAGCTGCTTGCCGGGATAATCGAAAAAGAAAGGCGTTACCAGCTCCATAGCGGCGCGAGTGTCAGGCACCTTAATCAGCGTCACACCGTCAGGAATTTTTTCAGGCATATCCTCCACAAGAGCGGCCACCGCGCCCTTTTCCGCAGCCATGAGTAAAAATTTATGTCCATCAACCGTCGCGCCCTTCAGGCAGATAAACAAGCTGCCTGCCTTTACGGTGCGGGAATCAGCGGTAATATCGTTAATAATTTTATCGACGCTGCCTGTCGCCTGGGCTTGGGGCAGCAAATTGAGGAGCTCAGCTAATTGCTTTTCCATAAAACTTACCTCCTAAATTGAAAGGGCAGCCGCCATGGCTGCCTCCTCCCAAAAATCTTATTCAAATTATATCACAAGTCACTCGCAATAGCTACGCTTATTTAGCCGCTACTGTAAAAGAGTTACCAGGATTTTTTTGTCCGGCAGCCTTCACATAAATATTACTGCGCGCCACGCTCATGCCCAGGCGCTGCTCCGCCAGCCCGATAATACGTTCCGGTCCCTTCAGCTGCTCTACCTCTATTTTCAGCTCATTATTTTTATCTATCAGCTGAGCCTCCTGCTGCTGCAGGTTCACAAGCTGATTGCCATACTGCACCATGGCTTCGCTGCGAAATACCGTCAGCAAATAGGTTCCCAAAACTACTGCTGCAAAAATCATCAAGCGTGAACGCAGTCTGCGATAAGGGTCGGTATTTATTTTTACTCGCCGCACAGGCTGGCTGACTTCTGTCTGCTGCTGCTCTTCCCATGCGTAATTATCATATTTTCTTGCTAACATGCTTCCACGCCCTTTAAATCTTTTCTAAAGCTTAATAGCATAACGCAGCCGTGCGCTGCGGGACCGAGGGTTATCCTCAACCTCCGCTGCGGCCGGAACGATGCTGCCCGTTTTTTTCAGCAGCGGCTTTTTGCCGCATACGCACACCGGCAGCTGCGGCGGACAGATACAACCCTTCGCTAGTCTGGCAAAAGTCTGCTTAATAATTCTGTCCTCCAACGAATGAAAGGTTATCACGCCGATACGACCGCCGCTTTTCAGCCTGTCCACGGCCTGCTCCATCGTATCTGCCAAAATCCCCAGCTCGTTGTTCACCTCAATGCGAATCGCCTGAAAGGTGCGCTTGGCCGGATGGGGCCCGTCGAGGCGTGCGCCCTTGGGAATGGCCTTTTTGATAACCTCCACCAGCTCAAAGGTAGTCGTCAGCGGCTTCTCCTTGCGCGCCGCGGCAATAAACTGAGCGATGCGCTTGCTCCAGCGCTCCTCGCCATATTTATGAATAATCTCCGCTAATTCTTCTTCCTTATAATTATTCACCACATAGGCCGCGTCCAGCTTGGCCTCGCGGTTCATGCGCATATCCAGCGGACCGTCGTGCATATAGCTAAAGCCCCGCTCCGCGCAATCCAGCTGATAGCTGGACACGCCTAAATCGAAAAAAATGCCGTCGATTTTATCTATGCCCATGCCGTCCAGCACCTGGGCAAAATCCTTAAAATTGGCTTTGGCTACGGCAGTACGGCACACAAAGCGATGCAGCAGCCGTTCCGAAGCCGCGGCAATAGCGTCGTCGTCCTGGTCGATACCCAGCAGCAGGCCGCCGGGCTCCAGTTGCGCAGCAAAGCCGCTGCTGTGACCTGCGCCGCCCATGGTGCAGTCCACATAAATGCCATTTTTATCCGTTATCAAAAAATCCACGCTTTCAGCAAGCAGGATACTCACATGCTTAAATTCCATCTTTGCACCAGTTTAAATGCCTAAATCGGCCAGCTGCTCTGCCAGCTCATTGACGTCATCGGCATTGCCTTCATTATATTCCTGCCACTTTTGCGCATCCCAAATTTCAGCTCTATTGCCCACGCCCACAATTACCGCATCTTTTGTTAAATTGGCGTGACGGCGCAAATTAGCAGGCAGCAGCACCCTGCCCTGCTTATCGCATTCGCCCTCGCAGGCTCCGCCGAATAAAAAACGAGTAAAATCACGGGCTGTTTTGCGGCTCATAGGTAAAGCGGCCAGCTTGGCCTCCAGCTGCTGCCACTGCTCTAAATCGTACACAAACAGGCAGCCGTCCAGGCCCTTAGTAATAATGAATTTATTACCCAAAGCCTCGCGCAGCTTAGCGGGCATAGCAAGACGACCCTTGGTGTCCAGAGTGTGTTCATATTCACCTAACAGCATCTCGTCGCCCCCTTTTACCCACTTTATGCCACTTTTCTCCATTATATCGTTATTTCCCAGACTATGCAAGAGTAAAAAGCAATTTCCCATAAAAAATCTAAACTTTCTACAATTTATTCGCAAAAAAATTACCGAAAGCTATTTGGCATTTAAGACTTCTAATGCTATAATAAACATGTACCAAACAAGTACGCTCAAAACAGAATCGATAAAGGAGATATGCGACATGATTACTAAAGATACCGGCATTATCGAAGCCGTTCAAACTCATCCGGAAATTATGGAGGTTTTTGCAGAATACGGTCTGGGCTGCATCGGTTGCATGGCAGCTCACTTTGAAACCATCGGCCAGGGCGCAGGCGCACACGGCATCGACGTTGACGCTCTCATCGAAGACATCAACAAGGTTATTGCCGAAGCCGAAGCAAATAAATAATTTTCTAAATCGTAAGGGACTGCACGCCAAAAGCGTACAGTCCCTTTTCGTTTTCCGCAAAACTAAAAGCCGTGCCGCCAATTAAGGCAGCACGGCTTCGTTTTATTTAAACAGATTTTTTATTTTGTTGAGAAAGCTTTTTTCCTCAGGATTGATATTGTCCTTGCTGATGGTCTCGAACGCGCGCAGCGCGTCCTTTTGCTTATCGTTCAGCTTCGTAGGTATAACAACCTTAATTTTCACCAGCTGATCGCCGCGAGTACCGCCGCGCAGGCTGGGAATACCCTTGCCCTTCAAGCGCATCACACGGCCGGGCTGCGTACCCTCAGGCACCTTCATCGTTACCTGTCCGTCCAGAGTGGGAACCTTAATTTCCGCACCCAGGGTAGCCTGTACGATATTGATAGGTACCTCGCACAATACAGTAGTGCCGTCGCGGTCGAAGAACTTATGCTGCTTCACATACAGGTATACGTACAAATCGCCGTTAGGCCCGCCCTTGGCGCCGGCCTCGCCTTCGCCGCTGACGCGCAGGCGGGAACCGTTATCCACGCCTGCCGGAATTTTTACCTTCAAGCGTTTATTTTTCTTTTGCGTACCCTTGCCGCGGCATTCCTTGCACGGGCTGCTGACAATCTTGCCCTCGCCATGACATTTAGAGCAGGGACGTTCGTTGACCATCTGCCCAAACATGGTATTTTGGGTAAAGCGTATATAACCTGTGCCGTGGCAGTCAGGGCAGGTTTCCACCTTTGAGCCAGGCTCCGCGCCGGTACCGTGGCAATGCTCGCAGGCCTCGTCGCGATAAAGGCTGATTTCCTTTTCTACGCCGAAAGCCGCTTCCTCAAAGGTGATTTCCAAATCAAAGCGCAAATCGGCGCCGCGCTGCGGGCCGGCATTGCCGCTGCGTCCTCCGCGGCCGCCCTGACCGCCGAAGAACATATCGAAAATATCCTCCATACCGCTGCCGCTGAAGCCGCCGAAACCGCCGCCGAAGGGATTGCCGCCTGCGCCGCCAGCCTGTGCCTGCTCAAAAGCGTCCGGCCCCAGCTGATCATACTGGGCGCGCTTGCTTTCATCCGAAAGTACGCCGTAAGCTTCGCTGATTTCCTTAAACTTCTGCTCTGCTTCCGCGTTGCCTTTATTACGGTCTGGATGATATTTCAGGGCCAGTTTGCGGTATGCTTTTTTTAATTCGTCCTGGGAGGCCGTTTTAGAAACTCCCAGCACCTCATAATAATCCTTTTTAGCCAAAACAGGCGCCTCCTAATATTCCTCATTGAAGATGGCAGTGCCCAAGTGCAGGGCAAACCGTGCAGATGGGCACTAACCTATAAATTATAATTCGATTATTATTTGAAGACCCAACAATCCCAAGACCAGCTAGAAGACGCTAGATGCAAGGAAGGGCGATGCAGGCGTACTAGAAGTACGTCAAAGAGCCCTGACACAGCAGATGGCGCCTTATAGTTGGGATTGCCTTATTTTTTATCGTCGTCGACAACCTCAGCATCTACTACATCGTCATTACCGGCCTTCTTAGCGTCCTGCGCGCCTGCATCTGCACCGGCTGCGCCTTTTTGCGCTTCGGTCTCTTTATACAGCTCTGCGCTCAGCTCGTACAGCGGTTTAGTCAATGCTTCGGTATCGACTTTAATCATCTCCAGATCGTCGCCTTTCAGGCTTTCTTTCAAAGTATCAACGGCAGCCTTAACCTTAGCAATCAGCTCGTCCTTGCCCTTGCCTTCCATGTCCTTCATGGTCTTTTCAGCCTGGTAACACATATTGTCGGCCTGGTTGCGGACTTCAACGCCCTCTTTGCGTTTCTTATCCGCTTCAGCGTTGGCTTCCGCTTCCTTAACCATTCTTTCTACTTCGTCCTTATCCAAAGTGCCGGAGGAAGTAATGGTAATCTTTTGCTCCTTGCCGGTGCCCAGGTCTTTAGCGCTTACGTTTACGATGCCGTTAGCGTCGATATCGAAAGCAACCTCGATTTTAGGAATTCCGCGGGGAGCGGCAGGAATGCCGGACAGCTCGAAGCGGCCCAGAGTTTTGTTGTCGGCGGCCATTTCGCGTTCGCCCTGCAGAACATGGATATCAACGGAGGGTTGATTATCGGCAGCAGTGGAGAACACTTGCTTTTTAGAGGTCGGGATAGTGGTGTTGCGCTCGATAATCTTGGTGAAGACGCCGCCCAGAGTTTCAATACCCAAGGACAACGGAGTTACGTCCAGCAGCAACACGTTGCCGGTGCCTTCTTCGCCGGACAGTACGCCGGCCTGAATAGCTGCGCCTACTGCAACGCATTCGTCAGGATTTACGCCTTTGTAAGGCTCCTTGCCCATGAATTTTTTAATAGCGGCCTGAACGGCGGGGATACGGGAAGAACCGCCAACCAGAATTACCTTGCTGATATCGCTGCTGGACAAGCCTGCGTCGCTCATAGCCTGACGAACAGGGCCCATGGTGCGTTCTACCAAATCGGCAGTCATAGCTTCAAATTTAGCGCGGCTCAAATCCATATCCAAATGCTTCGGGCCGTCGGCGCCTGCGGTAATGAAGGGCAGGTTAATATTGGTGCTCATAACGCCGGACAGCTCAATCTTAGCCTTTTCAGCAGCCTCGCGCAGACGCTGCATAGCCATGCGGTCGCTGGACAGGTCGATGCCTTCCGCTTTCTTGAACTCGTCAACCATCCAGTCCATAATCTTTTTATCGAAGTCGTCGCCGCCCAGATGGGTGTCGCCGTTAGTTGCCTTTACTTCAAATACGCCGTCGCCTACGTCCAGAATGGATACGTCAAAGGTGCCGCCGCCCAGGTCGTAAACCATGATAGTGTGATCGTCGGTCTTATCGATGCCGTAAGCTAAAGATGCGGCGGTAGGCTCGTTGACAATACGCAGAACCTCCAGGCCGGCAATCTTGCCTGCGTCCTTAGTAGCCTGACGCTGGCTGTCGGAGAAGTAAGCCGGAACGGTGATAACCGCTTGAGTTACCTTTTCGCCCAGATAGGCTTCTGCGTCGGCTTTCAGCTTTTGCAGAATCATGGCGGAAATTTCTTCCGGAGAATATTTTTTATCGTCAATGGTTACGCGATAATTTGCTTCGCCCATGTGGCGTTTAATGGAGCTGATGGTTCTGTCCGGGTTGGATACGGCCTGACGTTTAGCCAGCTGGCCAACAAGACGCTCGCCGTTTTTAGCGAAGCCCACAACGGACGGAGTCAGACGGGAGCCCTCCTGATTAGTGATGACGGTCGGTTCGCCGCCTTCCATAACAGCTACAACAGAGTTAGTAGTACCTAAGTCAATACCAATTACTTTAGACATTTTGTATTCCTCCTAAAATTCTTTCACAGAAATAAGTTAATTGTAAATTTATGTAAAGAGCCTCACAGCTTAATCGTTGTTGATGACTCTTACCTTACTGTGGCGGATTACCTTATCGCCCAGTCTGTAGCCCTTTTCCAAAACCATATCGATGGTTTCATCCTCCAGCTCGGGGTTCTGCCCACGCATTACGGCTTCGTGCAGCTTGGGGTCAAACTTTTCGTTCTGCGCCGGAATTTCTTCCACCCGCAGCTCCTTAAAGGTATCCTCAAACTGACGGCGAATCTTCTGCATACCGGTGATTACGCCCGCCATATCGGTGGCTTTAGCGGCGCTGGCTTCGGCGCGTTCAAAATTATCGAGTACCTTCAAAAACTTACCTACCACACCGGCGGTAACGAAGGTAGAAAGCTGTTCCTTTTCACCTGCGCTGCGGCGGCGGAAATTTTCAAAATCAGCCTGCAAACGCAGCAGACGGTTGGTCAGCTCTTCAATCTTAACGTCCCTGGGGTCCGGCTCCGCTTCCTTAGCGGCTTCACCGGCAGCTTCCTCAGCGTTTTGCTGAGCGGCTGCTTCCTCCTGGGCGGCGGTTTCTTGCTTTACTTCGGCTTCCGGAGCAACATTTTCCTCAGCCTGAGTGTTTTTTACATCATTCTCTTGCAAGGCTCTTCCTCCTTTGACTGCTATTTATTAGGATCATGCTCAAACATTGTTTTCAAATATTTATGCAGGTAATCCATTACGGCGATTACCTTGCCGTATTCCATGCGCGTTGGCCCAAGTACGGCCATCGTGCCTACTATCTGACCATTCAGGCGGTAGGTAGCCTGCACCATACTGCAATCCTGAATACCGGAAAATTTATTTTCGCTGCCAATGGTAATCCGCAGGCCGCTGTCCTCGCCGGCCTTCAGCAGGTCGCGTACTACGCGCTCTTCCTCCAAAATACCCAAAAGACTGCGCACACGCTCCACGTCGCGAAACTCCGGCTGATTCAGAAGCTGCTTAGTGCCGCCTAAGAATACTCTTTGCTCCTGATGCTTATTACGCAGCTTGCGAATAGATTGAACTAATGAAGTAAAGAGTAATTTATCGTCAGCCACATTGCTGTGTACGGCTTGCAGCAAATCCTCGGAAATATTGGCCAGCTCCCGCCCCTCCAAAATACGGCTGATGCGTCCGGCTAGGTAATCAAGCTCTTCGGGGCGCATTCCCAGAGGAATTTCCACTACGCAGTTGTCCACATTGCCGTCGTCAGTAATAATGCAGAGGATGGCGTGATGCTCATCCAGAGGCAAAAACTTCATATAACGGAACTGGGCGCCTGCATCGCGGTTAGCCAAAACCATGGATACGTTCTGCGTCATGCGGGATAAAATCTTTGCCGTGGATTGAAAGATTTCGTCGATGCTTCTGCGCCGTTCGTTGAACCAGCTGTTGATAAGCGCGCGTTCGTTGTCGCTCAAAGCGTCCGGCTCGATCAGCGAATCCACATACAAGCGATAAGCCTGCGCCGAGGGTACGCGTCCTGCCGAGGTGTGGGGCTGCTCCAAATAGCCCAGCAGCTCCAGGTCGCTCATCTCGTTGCGAATAGTCGCAGGGCTGAGTCCCAAATCATACTTACGGGCGATGGTTCGCGAGCCTACAGGCTCGGCTGTCGAAATATAATCCTCAATTATGAGCTGGAGAATTTTTTTCTTTCTATCGTTTAACATATTCCCACCTCATTTTAGTTGTTAGCACTCGCGTTATTGGAGTGCTAACATCTTGGTATAAGAATAGCACTGACCTAATTTATTGTCAACATTTTTTTGTGCAAAAATTAAGCTGTCACAAAGATTTCAAATATCCTGTTGCCCACAGCCATACCCTGCGGTGTTAAGCGCAGATAGCGTCCGTCGCTTTCCAGACGCAGCAAATCCTGCTCCAGAAATGGCTTCAGCTCCTGCCCAAAACGCGCCATAACGTCCACGCCGAAGCGCGCCTGAGCCTCTGCCAAATCGGCTCCCCGCACGCAGCGCAAGCCCATAAACATAAACTCACCCAGCATTTCCGCAGCCGTAAGCCTTTCTGTATTATACAATTTATCCGCCTGCGCATTTTGCAGCACGCTGGCAATATACGTTTCCACATTTTCCGCAGCCGTGCGTCGCACGTGCCCGTCAAAGCCGCAGGCCGCCGCGCCAAAGGCTATATAGGGATGATAACGCCAGTAGACCAAATTATGCCGCGAATACTGGCCGTTTTTGGCATAGTTGGACACCTCGTAGCGTTCAAAGCCCTGCTGCTGTAAATATTGCTGCACCAGCTCGTACATATCGGCGCATAAATCCTCGTCCGGCAGCAGCAGCCTGCCCTGCGTCACTAAACGCGCCAAAGGCGTTTCTTCCTCCACAATAAGCCCGTACACAGAAAGATGCTCGATACCCAGCTCCGTCAACCCGTGCAGATTAGCGCGCAAAGACGCCAGGGTTTGTCCCGGCAGACCGTAAATCAAATCGCAGCTGATGCGCTCAAAGCCCGCCTGACGCGCCCACGCCACCGCCTCCAAGGCCTGCTGCCCATTATGAATCCGCCCGATAGTACGCAGCTCATTATCATTCAGGCTCTGCACGCCGAAGCTAATGCGGTCGAAGCCCAGCTGCCGCAGCAAACGCAGCTTGTCCAAATTTGCCGTACCGGGATTAACCTCGATAGTCGCCTCCTGCGGCTGCTGCCAAAAGCCATAACGCCGCAGCGCAGCCACCAGCTGCTCCAGACAAGCTTCAGGAAGTACGCTGGGCGTGCCGCCGCCAAAATAAATCGTAGCAGTCGGCGACATTTGCCGCGCTTCCTTGCGGCGCGCAGCTATTTCCTTACACACGGCCTGCGTATAACGCTTCATGGCCTCCGTGCTATAGCCCGCGTAAGAAGCAAAATCGCAGTACAAGCATTTTTGCCGGCAAAAGGGCACATGCAGATACAGCGCCTGATAATCAGTCCATGTGCTTTTATCTAAAGTCATCATAGCGCCTCCAAAATTTTCTATTATACAAAAGCAGCAGGCAATCACACGGACTGCCTGCCGTAATTTTACTTTTATTCCTCTTTGCTTTGAGCAAACAGCCAGTCGCGCACCGCTTCCAGCTTATACGCATAATCAAAGGACGTCAGGTGTTCGCCGCCCCTGGGCGCTTCGCCCGTAAAGGTCGTCCCCTTGATAAAGGTAACGAAATTAGCCTGCAAGCCTTTCGTCAGCATCGCCTGTACGCAAGCGTTCTGCACATCGCTGGCTTCCTGAGCGCTCCATTGCTCATGGGTATAGGGCACGCCGTCCTTATCAAAAACGGCCATCAACCCGACTTGTCCGGCAGAAGCCTTGCTGTCGCCCGCCGAAACGATATAGAAGAATTTTTTCTGCTCCAATACCTGCAGCAGCTCATTATTCCATTGGCTGCCCACAAAAAGCGAAGCCGCGAACAAGTCCGGATGGGTTACGTTCAAATGGAAGGAGGTCATGCCGCCCATGGATTGTCCCGTAGTATAAAGGCGGTTCGTATCGATGCTGTAAGTATCGCACAAATTATGAATGAGCTTTACCGCCGTTTCAATTTGCGGCGAGGTGTCAAAATCGTCGTCCACAATGACCTCTGTGAAAACGGGAATCAATACAAAGGACGGATGCTTAGCCTGCTCCGCCGCCGTAGCCCAAATAACTCCGCCCCAGCCTACGTTCAGGGAGAAGGCGGGAGTGCGCCCAGCAGCGCGGGCGTCCGGAATAAACATAATGAGCGGATAGCGTTCAGCCTTATTATAATTTTCCGGCACGAATAGTTCATACTGCATTTTAAAGCCGGTGTCAGGGTCGGTGAAGGTCAGCAGCTGGTACTTATCCTGCACCTCGTCCAAGATACCCTGCAGCTCCTTGTCCGGCTTCAGGCTGCCCATATCGCCGTCACGGTGGGTTATAGGCCCAACCTTTATGCCACCAGCAGGCATTCTGCCATTATTTCCTTGCTGCACCTGCTGCGTTTCTTGCGCATCAGCTTGCTTTTCCGTAGGCCCAGCACTGCCTGCGCAAACAGAAAAAGCAAACAGCAACGTCGCCAGCAATGCAGCTATAAATATCATGCGTTTCATTTCATTAAGCCTCCTTCAGCAGAAAAAATATACTTTAATGCTTATATCAATTCTTACATTTTTAGTATACTTAACTTTTCGCCATTGTCAATGGCTTTTTAACGCAGTATTTTGCACAAAACTGATACTAGAAATAAGTTTTACTTTCACAGCCAAAGTAATTACTCTTATCAAAGGCAGTATTGAAAAGGCCGCACTTAACGCTGACGTTGCGAATATAGGATTTATCTCTTAACTGCATCTTGGCAATAAAATGGCATTACAAATGCCTCGGTTGGAAGTCTCCCTATGAGGTTTTCTTTGGCGTAGTGTTGCAATTGACTTGACAATTCAAGACAAGAAATTAAGCCTGCCGCCGAAGCGACAGGCTTTAATTTTCGTTGATAATCCCCCAAAATCCCGGAGAATGCGTCAGAGATTTTTAATTATTTGCCGGGGAAGAACGGCCAAACAATAGGAATAACCACCAAGGATACGATGAAAGCTACGATTACCAGACCGGTACCAGCTTTTACATAGTCCATGAATTTGTATCCGCCATGGCCAAGTACCAAGGTGTTCGGAGGAGTACCTACCGGAGTTGCGAATGCGCAGGAAGCTGCAACAGCGATAGCCATCAGAACTGCTTTCGGGTCAGCGCCCAGTTGTTTGGAAATTGCAATACCGATCGGGCACAGCAGAGCTGCGGATGCGGTGTTGGACATGAATTGGGTCAGGCCGCAGGACAGAATGAACAGAACTGCGGTTACAACCAACGGAGAAGGATCGCCGCCCATCAGGTTAACGGTCCATTCAGCGATCAGCTTACCAGCGCCGGTTTTATCCATAGCGGTGGATACAGGCATCATGCCAGCGAACAGGAAAATAGTTACCCAGTCGATGGAAGCATAGGCTTGTTTTTCAGTCAGGCAGCCGGTCAGTACGCAAACCAGCGCGCCGATGATTGCTGCCATTTCCAAGGTGATACCTTTGATACCCAAAGCCATTACCAGAACTACTGCCAGCAGGATAACGCCGGAAACGATCATCTTGTTCTTGGAAGTTTCGTTAGCTTCAATTTCTTGTTCGATCTCCTGGTCAGCGTCCAATTCTACCTTCGGCAGCAGGTGCTTACCAACGAACATCATGTACAGCATACCTGCGATAGAAACAGGAATACCAATCCAAGCGAATTCGAAGAAGCCAAAGCCTTCCAGGCCGGCAGCGGTCATAGCGCCGGTAGCGATGATGTTAGGAGGCGTACCTACCATGGTAATGATACCGCCCCAACCGCAGGCAAATGCCAAAGGCATCAGCTGACGGGAAGCAGGAATCTTAGCTGCGGAACAAATACCCAAAGCTACGGGCAACAGGCAGGCAGCAGTACCAGTGTTGGACAGTACGGAAGAAAGCACGGTGCCAACTAGCATCAGGCCGAACATCAGGCTGTTTTCACCAGTACCGCAGAGGGATACTACTTTGTTACCGATAGCCTGCGCCAAGCCGGTGTAGAACATGGCCGCGCCAACGACGAACATGCCGGCGAACAGTACAACGGTGGAGTTGGACAAACCGCTAAATACTTGTTTAGCAGGAATCAAGCCCAACAGGCCGCATGCAATTGCGCCAGCGGTAGCAGTAATTGCCAAAGGAATAAGTTCAGTTACAAATAATAACGCAACTACTGCCAACAGAATTAAACATTTAATTGCTGGGGACATTATATGTTCCTCCTTTAAAAGATATTTATATACAGTGCCTGAGGGCGCCATATATCAGTAAAAAATATTAACTTTTCAAAGTTCTAGAAGTAATTTTATAATTTAAAAAACTACTAAGTTTCTTTAACTAAAGCTATGATAACAATATTTTAATGAAAGGTCTGTTGCTTTAGCAACAGAATATACGCGCATACCCCGGCAGCAGCTTCCGTACAGGCGGCACAACATTCTTTATAAATTAATATTATCTTTTTACTTTAAATAGCTTATAAAGCTACTATCCTTGTGTTACATGGTGTTTTAGCAATATTATATCTATGTTAATAAAATAAAAATGCCGCGCTTTTATGCGTGGCGTTTTAAGTGTTTTAATCGCTTTTTTTATTTTTTTTATAAGTTTGATAGTAATTCTCTAAAAAAACTTGGAGAATGCGTCAGATACAAGGCAAAGCGACGGCGACGTACAATCAAATGCCTTGAAAAACAGTCGTGGTGCGAAAAAGAAGAACGCCCGCAGGCGTTCTTAAATACTTCGCAAAGCGTACCGGTATTTACTTGCAGTCCCTAGCTGCCGTCACTTTTCCTTGTGCTGCACATCCAAAAGCTCAAAAATATTCTTCTCGAAATATATCAGGCCTTCTTCCCGCATCCGCGCCAGCTCACGAGTCAAAGCACTGCGGTCGGCGTCCAGATAATTGGCCAGATCCGTTCTGTTGAAGGGAATTGTAAAACGAGTATTGTTATTGTATTTTGCTTCCTGCTCCAGATAAGCTAAAATTTTGCTACGCAGAGTTTTTTTGCACAAAATCTCGGTTTTTTCAATCAAGCGCGTATTATTATCGGCTAAGATAGAAACGATATTGCACATTAAGCGCCTGTTAGCTTCGCTGTGGCTGCTGCCGTCAAAAAGCATTTTGCCCAAGGGCAGCATCAAAACCTCGCTGTCGCTAGCCGCGAAATAACTTACCACGCTACGATCCCCCAGCTTACCTAAAAAGTTTTCGGCAAAGACGGAGCCGGAGCCCAGATTAGCGATAATGGATTTTTCGCCCCAAATATCCTCCTTAATCATCTGCACCGTGCCTTCTAAAACCACGCACAGGTTTTCTACGCAATCGCCGGCCAGATAAATATAATCAGATTTGGGAAAATGCTTGATCAGGCCATGAAATTTTTGCAGAATTTCGTTAATTTCTTCTCTGGCCAAACCATTGAACAATGGTATATCTGCATAATTGGGTGAGTACATTTTTATAGCCATTCTTGTCACCGCCTATATTTACTCCATTCATTTTATATATCCATTATGCCAAAGCAAAATATATATGTAAATATTTTGTAATTAAAGAAAGCATTAAGTAAGTTTGTTGCACAGGCAACACCGATTTAGCGCAGAAAAAAGCCAGCCGTCTGCAATAAGCATTCGACTGGCCTTAATTCTATGTAATTTTATGAACGGAGCTTACAGCTTGGCCTGCAAATCAGCCAGCTTTTGACGCTGAGCAGCCAAAACCTTATCGCCTGCGGCAAGCTGCTTTTCATTTTCTGAAAAAGCCGGCCCGCCATAGGACTTACGCGCTTCCACACAGTTTTCCGGATTCAATGCCGTCAGCAAATCACCTTCAAACAGCTCGGAAAACTTCTTGTATTCCTCCAAGCTGATTTCCGGCAGGAATTTACCCTGATGAATAGCATAAGCCACGCATTTGCCCACAACCTCGTGAGCCTGACGGAAGGGCAGGCCCTTGCGAACCAGATAATCGGCCAGGTCCGTAGCATTGGAAAAGTCCCTGCTTACAGCCTGAGCCATCTTATCCACGTTAACAGTCATGGTCAGAATCATATCGCGGTAAACTGCCAGACTGAACTTAACGGTATCCACAGCGTCAAAGAAGCCTTCCTTATCCTCCTGTAAATCCTTATTATAGGTCAGGGGCAGGCCTTTGGCGGTTACCAGCATGGCCTGCAAATGACCGTAAACGCGGCCCGTCTTGCCGCGCACCAGTTCAGAAATATCCGGATTCTTTTTCTGCGGCATCATGGAGGAGCCGGTAGCGAAGCCGTCGTCCAGCTCGACAAAGCCAAACTCCGTGCTGCTCCACAGGCAGATTTCCTCGCTTAAACGGCTCAAATGCATCATCAGCATAGAGGCGAAGGACAGGAATTCGATAACATAATCGCGGTCGCTGACTGCGTCCATGCTGTTGGGATAAACCGTGCTGAAATTCAGCTCGTCAGCCACCATAAAGCGGTCTATAGGGAAGGTAGTACCGGCGATAGCGCCAGCGCCTAAGGGCATCATATCCGCGCCCTCCCATACGCCCAGCAGACGGCGAAAATCACGCTGCAGCATATTAAAATATGCCAGCAGATGATGAGCGAAGGTAATCGGCTGCGCCCGCTGCAAATGGGTGTAGCCCGGCATTAAGGTTTTATCGTGCTTTTTAGCCACTGTCAGCAGCGCTTCCTCAAAGCGCAGCAGCAGCTCGGCGATTTCCGCTACCTCGCGTTTCATATACATGTGCATGTCCAGCGCAACCTGGTCGTTACGGCTGCGGGCTGTATGCAAACGCGCACCGGCGCTGCCAATACGCTCTGTCAGACGGGCTTCGACATTCATATGAATATCCTCCAAAGCCACGTCGAAATGGAAATTACCAGCCTCGATATCAGCCAGAATATCCTTCAATCCAGCAATAATTTTCTCCCCGTCTTCTGCCGGAATGATACCGCACTTTGCCAGCATACGGGCATGTGCGATACTGCCGCGGATATCCTCGTGATATAAACGCTTATCAAAATCAATGGACGCATTAAATGCGTCCACTAATTCGTTAGTATTTTTACTGAAACGACCGCCCCAAAGCTTAGCCATTATTTCAGGTCGCCTTTCTTCATCAATGCACGAACTCTCAGCGGCAGGCCAAAGAGGTTGATGAAGCCGGTTGCGTCAGCCTGGTTGTATACTTCGTCCTCGCCGAAGGTTACATATTCCTGGCTGTACAGGGAGTACGGGGATTTTACGCCAGCGCTGTAGATGTTGCCTTTATACAGCTTCATGCGTACAGTACCGGTAACGGTCTTTTGGGTTTCGTTGACGAAAGCGTCCAGAGCCTCACGCAGCGGGCTGAACCACATGCCGTCGTAAACCAGCTCGGAATAGCGGATGGATACCTGCTGCTTAAAGGATTGGGTTGCGCGGTCCAGGCACAGGTTTTCCAGGTCATTATGACCGAAGTAAATGATAGCGCCGGCAGGATTTTCGTAAACGCCGCGGGATTTCATGCCAACCAGACGGTCCTCTACCATATCGGTAATGCCAACAGCGTTGCGGATGCCGATCTCGTTCAGCTTTTCTACCAATTTAGCCGGACTCAGCTTTTCGCCGTTTACGGAAACAGGCACGCCTTCAACATATTCCAGCTCTACATATTCCGGTTTATCCGGAGCCTTTTCAGGAATATTGGTTACGATGAACAGCTCATCCTTCGGAGCGTTCCAGGGATCCTCCAGGTCGGAGCCTTCATGGGACAGATGCCACATATTGCGGTCCATGGAATAATCATGGTCATGGGACACGGGAATAGGAATGTTATGCGCTGCTGCATAATCGATCTCCTGATCGCGGGAACGCAGCTCCCACTCACGCCAGGGAGCAATAATTGCCAGCTGCGGAGCCAAAGCCATAATGGACAGCTCAAAACGAACCTGGTCATTGCCCTTGCCGGTAGCGCCGTGAGCGATAGCGTCAGCGCCTTCAGCTTCTGCAATTTCTACCAGCTTTTTAGCAATCAGCGGACGGGCAAAAGATGTGCCCAGCAGATATTTCTTTTCATATACAGCGCCTGCCTTAACGGTGGGCCATACATAATCGCGGATAAATTCTTCCTTCAAATCCAGAATATAGCATTTGCTTGCGCCGGTATTGATAGCCTTGTCATGTACGGGATCCAGCTCGTCGCCCTGGCCTAAATCGGCGCAAACGGCGATAACCTCGCAGTTATTGTAATGCTCCTTCAGCCAGGGAATGATAACGGATGTATCCAGGCCGCCGGAATAAGCCAGAACTACTTTCTTAATGTCTTCTTTTTTCATTGTCAAAAGCCTCCTAGAATTGAATAAAATACATATTCAATGAATAATCTTGCAATCTTTTTGTATTATAGCACTTTTCGTGCCGCAATCCAATAGTCTTGGGGCATGTATACAAAATTTTTTTGCTTAGAGTACCTCGTCGCTCATCAGCAGCGCCATAATGGCCTTCTGCACGTGCAAACGGTTTTCGGCCTGATCGAAAACTACGGATTGCGGCCCTTCCAGAACCTCCTCAGTAATTTCCTCGCCGCGATGTGCAGGCAGGCAGTGCAGCACGATAGCTCCGGGACGCGCAGTGTCCAACAGCTCCTGATTGATTTGATAATTATGCAGGGCCTTGAAGCGAATCTCGCGTTCGGCCTCCTCGCCCATGCTGGTCCACACATCGGTGTACAGCACGTCGACGCCCTTAGCGGCCTTAAACAAATCCTCCTCCACGGTAATAGTACAGCCGGTATGGGAAGCGTCCTCCTGCGCCAAACGCAGCACCTCCGGATCGGGCTGATAGCCCTGCGGGCTGGCGCAGACCATGTTCATGCCCACCTTAGCGCAGGCGAACATCAGAGAATGAGCCATATTATTGCCGTCGCCCACATATACCAGCTTACGGCCCTTTAAAACCTCCATCTTTTCCTGAATGGTAAACATATCGGTCAGTGCCTGGCAGGGATGCAGCAAATCCGTTAAACCGTTAATAACGGGTACCGTTGCATATTTAGCCAGCTCGATTACGGAATCATGGGAAAAGGTGCGAATCATGATGCCGTCCACAAAGCGGGAAAGCACCCGCGCCGTATCGCGCACAGGCTCGCCGCGGCCAATCTGGGAGGAAGCATCGCTTAAATAAATAGGATGACCGCCCAGCTGCCAGAAGCCTACCTCAAAGGAGGTTCTGGTGCGGGTGGAAGCCTTGGAAAACAGCATAGCCAAGGTCTTACCCTTCAAATACTGATGCGGCTCACCGGCCTTTTGCCTGCGTTTCAGCTTTTTAGCCACATCTAAAATCGTAGCCACCTCGCCTACGGACAAATCGTGAATCGAAATTAAATCTTTATTCTTTAAGCCCATTTTTTACCCTCTCAATCACATCACAGCGCAGCCAGAGCTTTATCCAAAGCAGCCACTATAGTATCTATTTCTTCTTTACTGATAATCAACGGCGGAACCAAACGAATAACATTGCCCGCAGTGCAGTTGACCACTACATGGTTAGCCAGGCAGCTTTCCACCACAGGCTTGCCCTCGCCTGCCACCTCTACGCCCAAAATCAGCCCGCGTCCGCGCACGTCCTTCACCTTAGCGGGATATTTGGCTTGCAGCTTGAGCAGCTCTTCCATAAAATATGCGCCCTTTTCCGCTACCTTGTCCACCAAATTTTCGGAACGAATGGTAGCCAGCGTAGCGTAAACGGCAGCGCAGGCCAACGGATTGCCGCCGAAGGTGCCGCCGTGATCGCCGGGTTTGAACACATGGGCCAAACGCTCCGGCACGGCAAAGCCTGCTACCGGAAAGCCGCCGCCGATGCCCTTGGCAAAGGTAATTACGTCCGGCTTCACACCGCTGTGCATATAAGCAAACCATTTGCCGGTACGGGCAACTCCGGTCTGCACCTCGTCAAAAATCAGCAGAGCGTCGTATTTATCGCACAGGGTGCGCACCTGCTGCAAATATTCGTCGCTGGGCACATGTACGCCGCCCTCGCCTTGAATGGGCTCCAGCAGAACTGCGCACACATCCTCGTCCATAACGGCCTCCAAGGCCTTAATATCGGCGTAAGGAACCAGCACATGACCGGGGCTCAGCGGACCGTAGCCCACATGGTAATAATCGTGGCCCGTGGCAGCCAGCGTATCAAAGGTGCGTCCATGGAACGATTCATCGGCGGAAATAATTTTATATTTCGTGGGCGACTTAGACACGCCGTATTTACGCGCCAGCTTCATTGCGCCCTCATTGCCCTCCGCGCCGCAGTTAGCGAAGAAGACGCGGTCCATGCCGGTGGCTTCTGCCACCAGGCGCACGGCCTTAGCCTGAATTTCAGTATAATACAAGTTGGAGCAGTGCATAATTTTAGCCGCCTGCTCGGCAACAGCCTTCACCAGTACCGGATGATTATAGCCTAAAGAATTTACGGCAATACCGGCAAAAGCGTCGATATACTCATTGCCTTCATTGTCATAAATTTTACAGCCCTGCCCGTGATCCAGCACCATATCGTATCTGCCGAAAACGGGCAGATAATATTTTTCCGTCTGCTCGACAACAGTTTTCTTATCCATATCGCACCCTCTCTCTTAGCGTAAAAAATATAACAAAGGACCGACGCCAGCATCGGCCCCTTGCTTAAAGTGTCATTATTAGATTTCTTTAACGACCTCAGTGCCCACGCCCTCGTCGCTGAAAATTTCCATAAGGATGGTGTGCTCGGCACGGCCGTCGATAATATGAGTCTTTTTAGCGCCGCCGGACAAAGCGGTAATGCAGGCGCGAACCTTCGGAATCATGCCGCCGTCGATTTTACCGCGGATAATCAGCTCCTGCGCCTTTTCAAAGGTCAAGGTAGAAATAAAGCTGTTCTCATCGCGGTAATCGGAATAAATGCCGCGCACGTCGGTCAGCACCAGCAGCTTTTCAGCCTTCAAAGCGCCGGCAATCTCACCAGCAACGCTGTCGGCGTTAATATTATAGGTTTCGCCCTGCGCGCCTACGCCGGTAGGAGCGATTACAGGAATAAAGCCGTTATCCAGCAGGCAGTCGATCAATTCGGTGTTAATATGCTCAACATTGCCTACATAACCGATATCTACAAGATTTACTTCGCCGTTTTCATATACGTCTGCTAAATGCTTTTTAGCGCAGATCAGCTTAGCGTCCTTGCCGTTCAAGCCGACTGCCTTGCCGCCTAAAGTATTCAGGCGTGCTACCAAATCGGTATTGATTTTGCCTACCAAAGCCATTTCAGCGATGCCAACGGATTCAGCGTCGGTTACGCGCAGGCCGCTGACAAATTCGCTCTTTTTACCGGCCTGCACCAGCATACGGGTGATTTCCGGGCCGCCGCCGTGTACCACAACGGGGCGCATACCTGCGCATTGCAGGAACACGATATCCTGCAGCACCTTATTTTTCAGCTCATCGTTCAGCATAGCGTTGCCGCCGTATTTAACAACGATGGTTTTATTTTTGAAATCGCTCAGGTACGGTAAGGCCTCCACTAAGGTTTGTACTTGATTGTCGTTCATTAACATTGTAAAATCCTCCTTTATATTTAATATTTAATCAGGTATGATATTCGCCGTTGATTTTTACATATTCATAGCTGAAATCGCAGGTCCAGACTGTAGCCGCAGCGTCGCCTGCCGCCAAGTCAATAGTCATGGAAATATCGTGCTCCGCCATGGTAGGAGCCAGCTTTTCGGCAGGCACATTGCAGTTCATGCCGTTTTCCACCAAGCGAATGCCGCCGATTTCCAAATTTACTTTTTCCGCAGTCATAGCCGCGCCGCTGTATCCTGCTGCGCAGACAATGCGTCCCCAGTTAGGGTCTTCGCCGAAGAAAGCGGTCTTTACCAGCGGAGATTTAGCTATCGCCATAGCCGCCGTTTTGGCGTCCTCCCAGGAGGCTGCGCCAATTACGTTGACCTCCAGGAATTTTGTAGCGCCTTCGCCGTCGCGGGCTATCATCTTTGCCAGGTCGGTAGCGCAGGCCGTCAGCGCTTCAAAGAAGGCCGGATAATCAGGATGCTCCTCGGATAAAATAATCTCATTTTCTGCCAAGCCGTTAGCCAGCACAATCATGCTGTCGTTAGTGCTGGTATCGCCGTCCACCACTACCATATTAAAGGATTTATCGGCAGCGGCTTTTACAGCGCGCTTCAACACGTCGGGAGCGATAGCTGCGTCCGTAGTGATAAAGGTCAGCATAGTAGCCATATTTGGATGAATCATGCCCGCACCCTTAGCGATACCGGCGATCTTCACCGTTTTACCGCCGATTTCCGCTTCATAAGCAGCCCGTTTGATAAAGGTATCTGTGGTTTGAATAGCCATAGCACAGCTTTCGCCTTCGCATTCGTCCATACTGTCCACAGCGTCGGCAATGCCCGTCAGCAGCTTATCCATGGGCAAAAACTGCCCGATAACGCCGGTGGAGCACACAAAAACCTCCTGCGGCTCGATGCCCAGCAGCTCCGCCGCATGAGCCTGCATTTTTTTTGCGTCGTCCAAGCCTTGGGCGCCGGTGCAGGCGTTAGCACAGCCGCTGTTGACCACTATGGCCTGAGCGTAGCCCTGCTTATTGACCTCGCGGCAGACCAGCACAGGAGCCGCGCACATTTTATTTTGGGTAAATACTGCGCCGCAGGCAGCGGGCACGGTGCTGTAAATTACAGCCACGTCATGATTGCCGCTGGCTTTAATGCCGGCCTTCACGCCGGCGGCCAAAAAGCCTTGGGGAGCAGTAACCCAGCCTTCAATCTTTTTCATGCTTTTCCCTCTTTTATTATCAATATTTTATACGCTTAGGGTACAATGGGCAGCTGGCGCAGTCCGGCGGTTTCGTCCAAGCCGAACATGACGTTCATATTCTGCACCGCCTGTCCCGCAGCGCCCTTGACCAGATTATCGATGCAGTTCATCACGATAATGCGGCCTGTGCGCTTGTCCGTCTGCCAGCCCAAATCAACATAATTGGAGGCGCGGACATTTTTCAGCTCCGGACAGCCGCCCTTACCGCGCAGGCGAATGAAAAATTCCTTACCGTACATGGCCTGGTAAGCCTCTTCAATCTGCGCGTCCGTAACGCCCTCCTTCAGCTGGCCGTAGCAGGTAGCTAAAATTCCTCTGTCCACCGGCAGCAAATGGGGCGTAAACTGAATAACCACCGGCTCTCCGGCAAATTCGCTGTAAACTTGCTCTATTTCCGGCGTATGACGGTGAGTCGCCACGCCGTAAGCCTTAAAGCTTTCGTTGACGCTGCAATACAGGCTGCCTGCTTTCAAGCTGCGGCCTGCTCCCGTAGTACCGGACTTAGCGTCCACAATAATTCCCTGAAGCTCGATTAAATCGTATTTCAGCAGCGGCACCATAGCCAGAATACTACAAGTGGTATAGCAGCCGGGATTAGCCACCAGCTGCGCGCCGCGTACCTGCTCCCGGTACAGCTCCGTCAGGCCATAAACAGCCTGGGCCTCCGGGTCCTCGTGCTTCACCTTGTACCATTCTTCAAAAACGCGGTAATCCTTAAATCTATAATCGCCGCCAAGATCGATGATTTTGGTTTTACTGCCGCGCAGCCTTTTGCCAATCTTCATGGCATGACCGTGAGGCAGGGCGATAAAAATTACGTCGCTGTTGGCAGCAATAGCCTCAATATCCTGCATCGACGTCAAATTTTTCACAATACGCCCGGATAAATGGGGATACATGCTGGCAATAGCTTCACCTGTACTGCTTTCGGAAGTAATCGCGGCAATTTCCGCCTCCGGATGTCCATCCAGCAGCCGCAAAAGCTCTACGCCTGCGTAACCGGTTGCCCCGATAACACTTGCTTTCATATACATCCTCCTTTACGTTTGATAATTATACATCCAACCTGCATAACATTGCAAGTGCTGTGCAAGGTTTTTTGTAAAAAGGGCAAGAAACACTCATCCATTTTATGATATATATTTTACTACGCCCGCGTGGATTTTCCTAGCATTTTTTATGTATTCTTTTGCCAAAAAATATATTTCCTGCTACAATATAATGAAGAAGTACAAGCGAGGTATGAGCATGATAAAAACACTGGTAATGGCGCTCCTGATTTTTGCCGGCATGGTCGGCTACGACGCGCTTACGGATAAGCCCCAGCCTGTCGCACCCGCGCAGCAGCAGGAGGAAAAAGTGAATAAGCATGAAAAAGCGGCCGCTATGGCGCTCTTTGTCAGCCTGCTGCCGCCTAAAGAGGAATGGCCGTCGCCTATGCAGAAATTTTATCTGGCCTTCAATATGGACGAGGTAATCGACCCTATCCGTCAAAGCCCAGACTGGACGGCTCTGGACGCTATGAACCAGAATATACCCCAGGCGCTGATAGCCATTGAGGATCACGCCTTTTACGAGCATGGCGCTATCGCCGTAGACGGCATTCTGCGCGCTCTGCTGGTGAACATCAGCGCGGGCGAAGTAGTGCAGGGCGGCAGCACACTGACACAGCAATTTGTCAAAAATGTTTTTCTTACCCACGAGCAAAGCATGGAGCGCAAAATTGAGGAAGCTATTCTTTCCCTTATGCTGGAGGATAACTATACCAAGGACGAAATTTTAGAGCTTTACTTAAACACCACCTATTTTGGAGCAGGGGCCAACGGCATTAAGCAGGCCGCCGCCAAATATTTCGGCAAGGCTCCCTCCGCTATGACGCTGGCCGAGGCCGCCGTCATAGCCGCTCTGCCCTACGCCCCCAGCGCCCTCAATCCGCTGGAAAATCCTCAGGGCTGCAAGGAGCGCCAGCTGTTGGTTTTGACTTCCATGCATAAATATGGACTGATTAACCAAGCCCAGCTGGCCGAAGCCAAAGCCGAAAAAATTTACTTGACTAACGGCACAGCTCTGTAAAATTTGATGTTTTTCGTTATAAGACAAACAGAAAAGGTTCGACTGATAAGCTGTTGTCCCTAAAAAATATCGTTAAAAAATGACCGCAAGCTTTCAAGCTGCGGTTATTTTTGCGTTTTTCGATTTTTCTACCTATCTCAACAATGCTTCAAACTCATTATTCAATTTGTTTTCTGCGTTTACGACCTTTGCCGCCGCCTGCTTGTGCCAATTTATATTCTGCGCTAAAGCTTTATCCGCCTGCGCAAACATAATTTTTAATTCCGCAGGCTGCGGCCCGCCCTTAACGGCACGGTTATTAACGATAGCCACAGGGTTCAGGCAGGCGCGAAATTCCGTTTCTGTCAGCGGCAGCTTCTGCGGCAGAGCTGCGTCCTCCTGCGCCAGCCGTTGGTAAATAGTGCAGGCGTCCGCATAAGCGAACTCGGAAGGCGGAATATTATGTGCCCGCGCATAAGTAACTATTTCCGACGCAAAATGATGGCCCGTGCGGAATGGAACCTCATATTTACGCATCAGCTCGTCGGCGATTTCCTGCGAGCAGGTCCAGTCCAGATTAAGCTCCTCTAAAGCCCGCTCCGGATTAACCTCCAGCGCATTAAGGATTTTATTAAACTGCTTGACCACGCTGATGGTCTGACGGGTAATGCCGTCCGTCCCGCGCAGCCGCCCGTCGGCCATACCGGCAGGAATATTATGAGCTCGGAAAACGCCGCCCACCGCCGTACCTAACAATGTTGAACAATCGGTGCGCGCCTTGTTCAGAATGCCGGGATTGCGCTTCTGCGGCATAGCGCTGGAAACATAGGTATTGCCGTCGCCCTCACGCAGCAAAATCCAAGGCCGCGGCTGCGCATACTGCTGCATAATTTCTTCAATAAAGCTGCCCATGTGGATAGCAATGCTGCTGGCCACAGCCCCCATTTCCACCGGCGCTTCCTGAGGGAATACCTGTCCGGCATCATAGGTATTGTAGGCAATTTCATCAAAGCCCAATAAATTTGCCATGCGGTCCCTGTCCAAGGGCCAGCCCGTGCCGTTCAGCACTGTTGCGCCCATAGGCGAACGGTTTAAACGCTTGTAATAGGCCTGCAAGCGCTGCATATCCCTGTCAAACGCCGCATTATAAGCCAAAAGGTAGTGGGCAAAGCTGTTGGGCGGGGCAGCCACACCGTTAGTATAATTCGGGAGAATAGTCTTTTGCTGCTTCTCCGCCAAATTCAGCAGGCTGCGCTGCATCTCGTTCAGCGCCACAGCCAGCTCCAGTAGCTGCTCTCTTTGCATAGCCAGGCTAACCGTCGTCAGCATATCCTGACTGGAACGGCCTGCATGCAGCTTGGTTATTTCCGACCCGGCAGTGTCGATTAGCAAAGGCTCAAAGGTTATTACCAGACCAGGGCGCTGTCCGCCGTTCTCGTTCCCCTGCTCCAAAACCTTTTGCAGGCCTATGGCAAATCTATGCCCCTGCTCCGGCGTCAACAGCCCATCGTCAGTATTGATAACGGCAGTCGCCTTATTTATCTGCCCCAACCAGTAAAAATTATCGCGCGCTGCCGCTTCGCCTGCTGCGCAGTTCAGCGCCATTCCGCTCACTGCGCACAGCAGCAGCGCGGCTAGAAATTTTTTCATATCAAGTCGCTCCCTTCTGACCAAATGGTTTTATATGCAAGCATTACATCACCTTAACCACGGCTCTCGCTTCGCCTGCATGCGCACTGTGTGTATAAATTATATCACATTTACCTTACAAAAACAGTAACGGGACCAGCCCGCACGCCAGTCCCGTTATTTTTATCTTTTATTCGCTTCCCTCAGCAGAATATGAGCCAGCACCTCTACGCCGCGGCAAATATCCTCGCTCTTGGCAAACTCTGCCGGATTGTGGCTGATACCGCCGCGGCAGGGAATAAAAATCATCGTCGCAGGCGCCAGCTTCGCCATATTCATAGCGTCATGCCCTGCGCCGCTGTTCATATGCAGATAGCTGTATCCCAATTCACGGCAAATCGTTTCGCTCTGCTGCGCCAAAGCGCCGCTTAACGCCACCAGCTTATCCGCCGTCAGCATTTCCCAAGTAATAGTCACGCCGTCCGCAGCGGCAACTACGTCGGCCTGCTGCCGCACCGCCGCCAGAGTGCGCTCAATACTGGCGCAATCCACGCCGCGCACATCCACCCACAGCGTAACGGCTCCGGGCACAACATTGATGGAGCCGGGCTCTACCTCTACCACGCCCACGGTTCCTACCGTGCCATGCTCCTTCTCATTAGTGGCAATCTCGTTAACCGCTAAAATCAGCTTAGCGGCAGCCACCAGCGCGTCGCGCCGCATCCCCATAGGCGTTGCGCCCGAATGGTCGGCCATGCCCTGCACATACAGCTTAAAGCGCGTCGGCGCGGCAATATTATGGACAATGCCTATCTGATGTTTCGTTTCCTCCAAAACCTTGCCCTGCTCGATATGCAGCTCGCTGAAGCTGCTGTAGCAGCCCTGCTGCAGGACTGCCTTGGTATATTTATCAGGGTCGCAGCCCCACTGCCGCAGCGCTTCAATAAAAGAAATATCGCCTTTTTTCGCACTTTTATTTAAGGAAACGGGCGTCGCCAAGCCCGTCATCAATTTGCTGCCCATAGTGGCAAAGCCAAAGCGGCTGGATTCCTCCGCTCTGAAAATAATAACCTCAATACTGCGCGTCAGGCTTTCGTCCTTCAGCATATATAACGCCTCCAACGCGCCCACTACGCCGCACATACCGTCGTAAGCGCCGCCGTGAATCACCGTATCCAAATGGCTGCCGCAGGCAACCGGCGGCAGCTGCGGCTCTGTGCCCTCGCGCCGCAAAAAGACGTTGCCCACAGCGTCCTCCCGCATGGTCAGCCCTAAATCTGCCACCTGACGCAGCAGCCAGTTTTGCGCTTCCCTGTCCAGGGCGCTGTAGCCCAATCGGGTAATGCCCTCCGCGGTGGCACCGAACTGCGCCAGTCCGGCCAACAAATTATCTACTCGTGCTTTATTGATTGCTTGCATGATACTGCCTCCTCATTTGTATAACCCACAACTAAATAAACAATAAACAACTAAAATCATTATACGTCCCCTAAGGCGATTGCGCAAGACGCTTCTTTCGCAGAAATAGCTTGCATTTCCTTCTGTTTCAACATAAAATTAGTAATAGAAAATTTTAAGAAAAGAGGTTTTCTTCATGGAACACAAAGTAATTCAAGTTGAAGAACGGCCGCCGCTGCTGCTTAACATTCCTCTGAGCATGCAGCATCTTTTTGCCATGTTCGGCTCCACCGTTCTCGTACCCTTTTTATTTAAGGTCAGTCCCACTACCTGCCTCTTTATGAACGGCTTGGGCACCTTGCTGTATATCTTTTTAACCAAAGGCAAGATTCCCTCCTATCTGGGTTCCAGCTTCGCCTTTATTTCGCCGGTGCTGCTGATTATTTCCAACTCCAGCTACAGCCACGCGCAATCCGGCTTTATCGTTTTCGGCCTGCTCTTCATGCTTTTCTCGCTGATTATTCATTATGTAGGCACTAAATGGATTGACGTAATCTTCCCTCCTGCCGCCATGGGCGCTATCATCGCCGTTATCGGCCTGGAGCTGGCTCCTACTGCCGCAGGCATGGCCGGCCTGACCGGCGATAATATCGTCGCCGCCAACATCGCCGTATCTATGTTCACACTTGCAGTCGGCGTTATCGGCTCCGTAGCCTTCCGCGGCTTTATGAGTATTATCCCCATTCTTTTCGGCGTTATCTGCGGCTATATTTTCGCCGCCTTCATGGGTATGGTCAACTTCCAGCCCATTATCGACGCTCCCTGGTTCCAGGTGCCGCATTTTTACGCTCCCGTCTTTGATCTCAGCGCCATTATGATTATCGCTCCCGCAGCGCTGGTAGTTATGGCGGAACATATCGGCCACTTAGTCGTTACCGGCAATATCGTCGGCCGCGACCTCATTAAAGACCCCGGCCTTTCCCGCTCCATGTTTGCCGACGGTTTATCCAACGTCATCAGCGGCTTTGCCGGCGCTACGCCCAACACCACCTACGGTGAAAACATCGGCGTTATGGCCATCACCAAGGTTTACAGCACCTGGGTAATCGGCGGCGCTGCCGTTATGGCCATCATTCTTTCCTTCTGCGGCAAACTTTCCCAGCTGATTCACAGCATTCCCGTACCGGTTATGGGCGGCATCTGCATTTTGCTCTTCGGCGTTATCGCCTCCTCCGGCATCCGCGTGCTGGTAGAAAGCAAGGTGGATTACAGCAAGTCTGCCAATCTGGTCATGACCTCCGTTATTATGATTATCGGCCTGTCCGGCGCTAAGCTGTCCTTCGGCGCTTTTTCCGTACAGGGCATGGTGCTGGCAACGCTGGTCGCCATTATTATGAGCCTGCTCTTTAAGCTGTTCCAATATCTGCATCTGATGGACGAATTTTAAACCCTAAAGAAAATGCCTGCATACCTTCATGGTATACAGGCATTTTTGCTTGCTCAGAAAAGAGAGTCCATAATCGGTTCTGCAGGCGGAACTTCCTGCTGGTGCTCGCATAGCGTAATACTGCCGCGGCTCACCTCGCCGCATTGCAGCTTATACAGCGCCGCCAGCTGGCGAAAATCCTGCGCCGGAGTTTTTGCCAGTACAGCGTTGATAATAGCGGCACAGGCTCGGGCATCGTCCAAAGCCTGATGATGCTGAAATTTAAAGCCCACATATGCGGCTACATAATCCAGGCTGAAGCGCTCTAAAAAAGGAAAGGCCTGCTTAGCCAACAGCCAGCTGCACAAAAAATCAAAATCCGGCAGCGGCAGATAATACGCCTCCAGCGTACTGCGCAGCACATTAACGTCAAATTTTGCAAAATGGGCTACTACCTGTTTATTTTGCAGACGCGGTAAAATTTCCGGCCACAGCTCCTTGAAGCTGGGCTTATCCAAGACCATCTCCTGCGTAATACTGTTGACAGCAATATTATCGGGGTCAAAATATAAATATTTCGGACGAATCAGCTGATAATATTCATCAACAATACGCCCGTCCTTAACCGTTACCAAGCCAATGGAGCAGGCGCTGTTGCGGCTCTTATTGGCGGTTTCAAAATCTAATGCGACAAATTCCATGAATACCTCCTGGGTTTGTATGAATTTAATTGATACCAATATCATACCACGCAGCGTAAAATCTCTCAATAATTATAGCAAGCATTTTGCAGCAAAATATGCTATACTAATAATAAGAAATACTACAGACAGATACTCAAGGAGGTCGCTATGGATACAAGAGTTGCCGTTATTTCCATCATCGTTGCTCAGGAAGAATCTGTAGCACGGCTCAACAGCCTGCTGCACGATTATGCACAATATATCATCGGTCGTATGGGTCTGCCCTATCGCGCCAAGGGCGTAAATATTATTTGCGTAGCCGTTGACGCTCCCCGCGATATTATCAGCGCCCTTTCCGGCAAGCTGGGCGAGCTTCCCGGCGTAACGGCCAAAACCGCCTATGCCAATGTTGAAGGCGCCGCTAAGGAGTAAGCTTATGCTGAATATTCTCTTCGCACTATTTCTTTTCGGTATGCTGGTATCGCTGTGCGTCAAAGCGTTCATGCGCGCTCTGAATAATCAGGAGCCGCTGAACGCCAAAGAAGCGGCGCTGCTTGTAGCCCTTTCCATAGGCTGCCTTGTCGCCCTCAGCGCCGGGGCCAACGCCGTATACCGCACGCCGCTGATCTTCTTTTAACGCCTGACATTAAAAGCCCACGCCTAAACAGACGTGGGCTTTTTGCTGCTTTACAGCCAATTACGTTCTATTTCGGCTTGTAAGGCGTCAAACATTTTCAAATATTTATTTTTAGTATCTTCAATAATAGCCTTGGCTACAGCCTCATTATAGGAATGAGCAACATTATTTCTGGAAGCCAGAGCATCCAGCCACAGCTGCTCATCATGCAGCATACCGGCAGCATAGGCACATTTCAAAATCATACGCGGCGACCCCAGCTTTTCAGCAAGATAACCCTGATCCTCCAATATTTCCTTCATGGCTTTCCAGCTTTGCTCAAAGCAAAGCCCATACAGGGAAGCCATACCGGTCAAGGTTATTGCGTTATATTCTCCTTGAAAGCTTTCCAGCTCATGCAGATTTTCTAAGGCCCTGCAAAAATTAGCATATTTTTTCATAAAGTATAATCCCCTCTTGCTCGATTGCCTGCAGCAGCTCCTGCTGTACCGCTCCATCCAAAGAAACTATATCCAGCTGCAGCAGCGTAGGCAGCTCCTCATCCGCCGCAGCGGCAAAAGCGCTGACATTGCCGCCGCTGACAGCCAAATCGATGTCGCTGCGCTCCTTATAATCTCCGCGAGCACGGGAGCCGAATAATATCAGCCTGTGCAAACCATAATATTGTGCTATAGCTGCAAGGGCCTGCAATAGCTGCGGTTTTAATCCATACATTAGCAAGGCTCCTTGACAAAGTAAAAAGCGCCCACAAAGCATAAGCTCTGCGAGCGCTTTTAATCCACCTTATATAATTTAACAGATCGATCTCTGACAATAGCTGGTGGAGGTGAGGGGAGTCGAACCCCTGTCCGAAAATATTGCCATACAACTTTCTCCGAGCGCAGACGACATATTGCATTTCGCTTCCTAAATGCCTATCGACGGGCGTCCAGGTCGCTATCCCGCAGAGTTTCCCGTAAGGCCCACGGGAGTCGGCCATACAGTATCCTACATATTGACTGTCATTCTTCGCCTATAGGAAGAGCTCAGATGACAGTTAGCAGTTAAGCTGCTAAAGCGTATTCTTTATCAGCGTTTATATTTAAACGTCCCAACAGTTAACGTGTGCCGGACCACGGCTCGCTTATCATACCGCACCTATCCCCGTCGAAACCAGTACACCCCCGACTTAGAATGTATTGGTCGAAAATAAGCGCTCATACGCTTTTTCTGCCTAATATTGTACCATGGCGCAAGGGAAAAAGCAACGCACATTTCTGTGAAATGTCAAAAGGACAAACCTAGCGGCTGCGCTCCTTCAGCGCCCGCTCCATTTCACGCTTAGCGTCACGCTTAGCCATGTCCTGACGCTTATCGTAATTTTTCTTGCCCACCGCCAAAGCCAGCTCCAGCTTTACCAGCCCGCGCTTAAAATACAGCTTGAGCGGCACTAAAGCATAGCCCTTTTCCTTCACCTTACCAATGAGCTTATTGATTTCCTGGCGGTGCAGCAGCAAACGACGGCTGCGCAAAGGGTCATGGTTAAAAATATTACCATGATCGTAAGGGCTGATGTGCAGATTATACACAAAGACCTCTGCCCGGCGCGTCACCTGGGCATAGCTGTCCTTCATATTGGCTCTGCCTGCCCGCAGCGATTTTACCTCCGTACCGGTCAGCGCAATGCCTGCCTCAAAGGTTTCGTAAATAGTAAAGTCGTGCCTCGCCTTACGGTTTTCTGCAATAATCTTAATTCTTTCTTCTGCCATAATCTATTATTTCTTCTTTCTGCGCTTCTTGGATTTATCCGCAGGCTTGCCATGCTTGCCGCTGCGGCGTCCCGGCTGCTTATTCTTCAAGCCCTTGCTGCGCTCGTGCTTTTTCTTATTGGTTTCAGCGCTCAAAGCGACGCGCTGGCTGCTGAATCCCTTGGCAGGCTTCTGCTTGGACAGCAGCTGCTGACGGATATGCTCTCGCACGCCTGCGTTTTCTCCCGCCATAATAAAATCGATGGCTACGTCGCTGATATTAACCTGCAATACCTCGATGCGCACCTTATCGCCCAAACGGTAAACATGGCCCGTATGCGTACCTACCAGCGCATAACGCTCCTCGAAAAATTCGTAATAATCGTCCATCAGGCTGGAAATATGCACCAAGCCCTCCACGCCGTTGGCCAGCTCTACGAACATGCCGAAGGCCGTAACGCCGGAAATAACGCCGTCATATTCCTCGCCGATATGCTCGGCCATATACTCGCATTTTTTCAGCTCTACCGTAGCGCGCTCGGCATCGGCAGCGGCGCGTTCACGAATAGAGGAATGCTCAGCAATCATGTCCAGCTTTTCCGTCAGCGGCTCAACCTCGCTGCTTTTCAGCTTAGGCGCCTGCAGCCATTGCCGCAGCAGACGATGAACGATCAAATCAGGATAACGGCGGATAGGCGAAGTAAAATGCGTATAATATTTAGCCGCCAAACCAAAATGCCCGATATTATCCGTCTGATACACAGCCTGCTTCATAGAGCGCAGCGCTACCGTAGTAATCAGCCGTTCCTCCGGCCTGCCGGCTATCGCCTTAACGGCCTGCTGCACCTCCTTGGGCTTTGTTTCCTCGCTCACACGGAACTTGACGTTAAAATTAGCCAGCAGCTTTGCCAGCTCCTGCATTTTATCCTCCGCAGGCACGTCATGGACACGGTAAACGAAAGGCCAACGCTGCTTAAACATATGCTGAGCCACGGTTTCGTTAGCCGCCAGCATAAATTCCTCAATGATGGATTCTGCATTGCCATGAATACGCTGAACGATTTCGATAGGATGCAGCTTTTCATCCAAAATAACCTTTTGCTCCGGCAAATCAAAATCCACTGCTCCGCGGCGGGCGCGTTTATCGTGCAGTATCTGGCGCAGCTCATCCATCTTCGCCAGCATGGGCACAACATCCTCATAACGCTGGCACAGCTCCTTATCGCCAGCTAAAACAGCGCGCACAATATTATAACTCAAGCGATGGCGCACATTGATAACCGCAGGGAAGATTTCGTAGCTCAGCACCGCGCCCTTGCCGTCGATATGCATTTCGCAGGCCATAGTCAGGCGGTCTTCGCCGGCGTTCAAGCTGCAAATACCATTGGACAAACGCTCCGGCAGCATGGGCAGCACCCTGTCCACCAAATAAACGCTAGTCCCGCGCTCCCGCGCTTCTTTATCCAGCACGCTGTCTTCCGTCACATAATAGCTGACGTCGGCAATATATACGCCCAGCAGAAATTCCTCCTTGCCAATTTGCTCCACATACACGGCGTCGTCCAGGTCCTTGGCGTCCTCGCCGTCCACCGTTACCACAGTACGGCCGCGCAGGTCGCGCCGCCCTGCCAGCTCGCTCTTTTTAATCGTTTTCGGCACTTTGCGGGAGGCAGCCAAAACCTCCTCCGGAAATTCCAGCGGCAAATCGTTCTGCTTAATAATGGACAAAATCTCCAGGCCCACGTCGCCCAAATTACCTAAAATCTCAGTAACCTTGCCCTCGGCCTTGCGGTGCTCCTGGGGCCAGGCAGTAATTTCTACCACTACCTTCTGCCCGTCCTGCGCCTTATTAAAATCGCGCTTCATCACGTACACGTCCTGCCCGATGCGCTTATCATCCGGCGTTACGAATGCAAAGTCGCCGCTTTGATGGAAAACGCCTACCACCTTATTATTAGCGTGAACGATAATGCGCAGAATTTCGCCCTCCGGCTTTTTGCCATGTGTATCGTTATTCACGCGCGCCAGTACCCGGTCGTTATTCATAGCTCCGTTCAAAGAACGTGGCGGAATAAACACATCGGGCCTGTCACCCTTATTATCGGGAATAACAAAGCCGAAGCCCTTGCTGGTCAGCTGAAAGCGTCCGGCCACCAGGCCCATTTTTTCCGGCAAACCGTAGGTATCAAAACGGGTCTTGATAATCTCGCCGTTTTGCTCCAAGGCCAGCAGCTCCTGCCAAAAGTCAGTAGCGCTGCATTCTCCGGCCAGCGCGTCCAGTAGCTCCTCCGCCGTCAGCGGCGCATAGCTGCCGTCGCGCATCAAATTTAAAATTTTCTCATGAATTTTCTTATGCATAACCTAAATACCTTTCATGCTTTCGCATAACAAACGACCAAGGCTGCTTGCTGCAAGCAGCGCAAGCCTCAGTCCTCCTTAATCATCATTTTAGAAGTTGATTCTGCCAGCACAGTGCCGTCCTTACGGCAGATGGTGCCCTGCATTTCTACCATGCGCCCTTTGCGCCGCAGCTCGCGGCCGGTACAAATAACCTCCTCGCCAATAGCCAAGGGCTGGCGGTAGCGAATTTCTATTTTCGCCGTATACGACGGCTTGCCTTCCTTACAGTACAGATAATTGCCTGTCACCTCGTCCAGCAGCACAGCTACCAGCCCTCCGTGCATACGCCCCGTATAGCTTTGATGCTCGCGGCGCGGTGTAAAATAAGCCCGGCAGCAGTCGTCGTCAATTTCAAAGCGCATATGCAGACCGCTGGGATTATCCTTGCCACAGGCAAAGCACCAGCTGTATTCGTTATTATCCAAAAGGCTTTTATCCATATCTTTCCCTCTATTTCTGACAAATCCTGCCGTGCCGCAGGATAATTTACAAACTTATTACTTTTCGTCAGCCTCAAAAAAATTTCCCACAGCAGCAAAGACCGTTTCCCGCTCGCAGTCCAGCGTTAAAATATGCCCGCTGCGCTCCAGCCACAGCAGCTGCTTTTGCTCCGGCGGCGTTCCCAGATTATCGTAAATATACTGTGCGCTTTTCGGCTGCACCGTATGTTCGATAGTCGATTGAGCAATCAGGCAGGGAATGGTAATTTGCGGCAGCAGTTGCTTCTTGCAGCGTTTCACCAAAGCAAACAAGCTGCTTAAGGGCTTGGTAGGCATTCGCGTATAAGCCTGGCAATACTTGCTCATCTCATGGTAGTTGCGCTTTCGCTTAGGCAAATAGCGGATAAAGTAGCGCAGCAACGGCAAAAAGGGTACGCGCCTGTCGCGCACATAAATAGGAGCGGACAGCAGTGCCGCCCTGCGCACAGGCTTAGAGGCTGCAATAGCCATCGCCAGCAGGCCGCCCATGGAAAGCCCGGCAACATACACCTTGCTGTATCCAGCCAAAAGCTCATCGCAGGCCGCAGCAGCCGTTGCCAGCCACTGGTCCGCCGTCGTCTGCTCTAAATCCTCCACCGTAGTGCCGTGTCCGGGCAGACGCGGGCACAGCACAGTGTAGCCAAGCGTATGCAGATAATCGCCTAAGGGCCGCATTTCCGCCGCCGTGCCGGTATAGCCGTGCAGCAGCAATACTGCTTTTCCATTATTACCTTGCAGCAAAAAGGTTTCTGCCCCCGCCATAATCTGCATAATTAAAATATCCTCCCACGTTATATAGGTATAGAAAAACCGCCCCAAAACTTTGCCTAGTTCGAGGGGCGGCCTTCCACCACTTAGCTTTGGCAACCCACCTTGTGGGCGGTTGTCCTTCTATGTTTAATATAGCACGAAAACTAAATATTTGCAAGCAAAACGTCTCCTTTACGCCAAAATATCGCAAACATATGTTGCTCTTATTAATTTTTTGTGTTAAAATATCAACAGACAACCGTGTTCAGGGTGGTTTGGCCTTCATCTAATGAGATTGGAGGTGATGCTTATGAAAAACTTTTCTTTCCAAGACCTGATGGCTTTCGGAATGTTTATCATTGCATTGCTGACCTTCATTCGACTGATGTGTCAATAAAATTTCTGCATAAAGAAAATCCATCCCTAAACTTGGCCAGTGACGGGATGGATTCTCTTACCCAATAACAGGCCAACCCACCTTGTGGGCGGTTGTCCTTCTATATTTAATATAGCACGAAAGCCAAATATTTGCAAGCAAAAACGCTCCCTCTCACAAGGAGAAGGAGCGTTTAACATTTGCATGCTCTTATTTGAAGAAGCTCAGCAGGATGCCGCCGTTAGCTGCCAAAACAGGAGCGAATACCAGAGCAACAATGGTCATCAATTTAATTAAGATGTTCATTGCCGGTCCGGAGGTATCCTTGAACGGATCGCCTACGGTATCGCCTACAACGGTTGCGTCATGCACCGGAGTATGCTTTCTGCCGCTTGCTTCTACGAATTTCTTCGCATTATCCCAAGCGCCGCCAGCGTTAGCCATCAAAATAGCAACCAATACGCCGGAAGCCAATGCGCCGCCGATCATACCACCCAAAGCTTCGGTGCCGAACAGGAAGCCCATCAGCAGAGGAGCAACGATAGCGATAACGCCAGGCATAATCATCTCGTGCAGAGCAGCTGCGGTAGAAATGTCTACACATTTTTGGTAGTCAGCCTTAGCCTTGCCTTCCAGCAGGCCAGGAATTTCGTGGAATTGACGGCGAACCTCTTCGATCATTTGATAAGCGGCCTTACCAACGGATTCCATGGTCATAGCGCCGAATACGAAGGGCAGGGTTGCGCCGACGAACAGACCGATCAGAGTAACAGGATTCAGCAGGTCGATAGCCTTCAGACCTACGGTGTGTGCATAAGCGGAGAACAGAGCCAAGGCAGTCAAAGCAGCGGAGCCGATAGCAAAGCCTTTGCCGATAGCGGCGGTAGTGTTGCCTACAGAGTCCAGAGTATCGGTGATTTCACGTACTTCAGGAGGCAGCTCGGACATTTCTGCAATGCCGCCTGCATTGTCGGCGATAGGACCATAAGCGTCAACGGCTACGGTCAAGCCGGTGGTGGACAGCATACCAACTGCTGCCAGAGCGATGCCGAACAAGCCCATGCCTGCGTCCTTAGCGCCGCCCATGCTGAAGAAGGACAGGATTACGCCGATGCAGATGAAGATCATCGGCAGGAAGGTGGAATACATACCAACTGCCAGACCGGAAATAATGGTGGTTGCCGGGCCGGTTTCGGATTGCTGTGCAATCTTCTTCACAGAAGAATAATCAGCAGAGGTGTAGATTTCGGTAATTTTGCCGATCAGCAGGCCTACGATCAGGCCGGAAGCGATAGCTACGAAAGCTGCGGCATTGCCGAAAATAGAAGTGGACAGGTAGTAAGCGGCAGCAATTACGATAACGCCGCCAACATAGGTACCTTGGTTCAATGCGGATTGCGGATTGCTGGATTTGCTGTTGCGGGCATAAGCAACGCCGATCAGGGAAGCGATAATGCCTGCAAAAGCCAGCTCGAATACGAACATAACGCCTTCGCCGCCAGGGTAAGCAACTGCGCCCAGAGTAATAGCGGAAATGATAGCGCCTACATAGGATTCAAACAGGTCGGCGCCCATACCGGCAACGTCGCCTACGTTATCGCCTACGTTATCAGCGATGGTAGCCGGGTTACGCGGATCGTCTTCAGGCAGACCCTCTTCAACCTTACCAACCAGGTCGGCGCCAACGTCGGCAGCCTTGGTATAAATACCGCCGCCAACACGAGCGAACAAAGCGATGGAGCTTGCACCCAGGCCAAAGCCGGTAACGATATCGATATTGCCAAAAAGCATATAAGCTGCGGCAACGCCAACGATACCCAGGCCAACTACGCCCAGACCCATTACAGCGCCGCCGGAGAAAGCGATTTTCAAAGCTTCCGGCATACCGTGACGGGCAGCCTCAGCAGTACGAACGTTAGCCTTAGTAGCAACGGTCATACCAATATAGCCTGCGCTTACAGAGAAAACAGCGCCTGCAACGAAGCAAACTGCGGTAAGCGGAGACAGGAACATAGAAATAACAATAGCGACAACGATTACGAATACAGACAAAGCCTTGTATTCTCTGTACAGGAACGCCATAGCGCCCTCATGGATGTAACCGGCGATTTCCTGCATGCGTTGAGTACCAGCAGGAGCCTTGCCGATTGCGCTGCTGAGCGTCAAAGCAACTGCCAATGCAATGAGGCCAACAACGATGGAGATCATTAAATAACTCAAGACCCTAACCCCTTTCTTTTTATAAAAAATTTAAAATTTAAAGAGCGCAGTTACGCCCTTTTTAACATGAGTAATAAGCCAAGACTGCGCCAACACAGTCATTAAGCGTTGATTTTGGCCAGCGCCAACGTAATTACGGCAAATGCAGCGCCTAAATAAATCGTAGCCTTAGCCATAATTGAATCCAGATCATTGCCCTTGCCAAAAAAAGCACCGTCACTGCCGCCGAAAGTACTGCCCATACCGCCGCCTTTGCCGGACTGCAGCAGAACTGCGCCAATGAGAGCTATGCAAACGATAACTTCAAGAACTATCAAGACAGTTTCAATCACAGAGCTTACCTCCTCACATTTTTGTACCATGATATTTTACCATAAATATAGTGAGCTTACAACGTAATTTTGCAAAATATTTAACAGAACCGTCTGAAAATGCACAAAAAAACAGACCGCAGCAGCAGGCGGTCCGTAAAAGCCCTTTTTAAGCGTGCAAACAACGCTGATATAATGAAAAAATTACAGCTTCTTCAGCAGGCGGACATGCTTAAAGCCATCCTCCGTAGTTATTTTAGTATGCACCTTATACATAGCGTCTATATTATCCTCGTGCAGAACCTTCTGCGGCGAGCCGTAAGCAAAAATATGCGTGTCCTTGAGCATCAGCAGCTTGTCGCAGAACATAGCGGCCAAATTCAAATCATGTATGGTCATAATGATGGAAATGCCGTTCTTTTTGGCAAGTCCGGCAATCGTATGCAGAATAAACAGCTGATTATGCAGATCCAGGCTGCTGGTCGGCTCGTCCAGAATTATCAGCCGCGGCTGCTGCGCCATAGCGCGGGCAATAAATACCCGCTGCCTTTCGCCGCCGCTCATTTCTTTGATACTGCGAAAAGCAAACTGCTCCAGATTCATACGCTGCAAAATGTCAAAAACAATCTGCTTGTCCTGCTCCGAATAGCTGCGCCCGGCGTAGGGCAGGCGGCCCATCATCACCGCGTCCACAACGGTCATCGGGAAAAAGCTGTTGATGTATTGGGGCACATAGGCCATCAGCCTGGCTATCTGTTGCTGGGTCAGCATACCAATATCCTGTCCGTCAAACAGCACCTGCCCTGAACGCGGCTGCAAAATACGGTTAATACATTTAATAAAAGTAGTTTTGCCCGTACCATTAGGGCCTAAAATCCCCAACACCTCTCCCTGCTCTACCTGCAGGGAAATATTATCCAAAACAGCTTTGCCAGCGTGATAGCCAAAGGATAGATTATTAATCGTCAGCATTTACAAGCCACCCTTTCTGGCGTTAAGAATTAAATGAATGAAAATCGGCACGCCAACGAAGGAAACCACGATACCAACCGGCACATTAACAGGATACAGAATGAATTTGCCCAGGGTGTCGGCCAACACCAGCAGCACTGCGCCAATGGCTGCCGACATAGGGAACAAGCATTGATGATCGTTCCCTACTAAAAAACGCGCCATGTGTGGCGCAATCAGCCCCACAAATCCAATAACGCCGGTAAAGCTGATAATCGTCGCCGTAATCAGCACCGCTAAAAACATAGTCGTTCCCCGCAGCCGTTCCGGATCGATGCCCAAGCTTTTAACCAATTCATCATCGCCGCTGGCCATAGCGTTCCATTGCAGCAATAAGCGTACAGCGTACAAGCAACATACCAGCAGTACTACGCCGATAATCCAGACGGCGTGCCAGTTAGCCCGGTTAAAGGTGCCGAAGGTCCACTGCACTACAGCCGCCAGCTTATTTTCCTGAGCAAAAAATTGCAGGGAAGCAGTCATAGCAGCAAAGAAATAATTCAAAGCAATGCCCACAAGGATTACGGAATTAGCCGTAATACCCACACGCCTGGCTACGGCAAAAACCACCAGCATACTTAATAAGGAAGCGATAAATGCGCTGCCGATGATCAAAAAATCGTTGTAAAAAACCGTCGCGCTGCCGAAAACAATACACATGGACGCGCCAAAGGCCGCTGCCGATGAAACGCCCAAAGTAAACGGGCTGACCAAAAAGTTGCGCGTTACCGACTGCATCATCATACCGGCAACAGAAAGACCCACGCCCGCCAAAATTGCCAGACAGATGCGCGGCAGGCGCAAAAAAATTACCACCTTTTCCGCAGCTATATGTTCTTCGTTAAAGTCTTGCGACCAAGCGTAGCGTCCAACAGCCTCCAGTCCTTCCCACAGGCTCAGCTCCGTGCCAAAGGTCAGGCAGAATAGCGCTACTATTATTACCAAAGCGGCTGCCAGCAAAATCTTCTTTTGCGCGGCCTGCTTGTAAGCTTGATATTGTTTTTCAATCAACATAGCCTTCCCCTTCAATAATCAAGATTCATGGCAGGGTATGTATGCCCGGCCACATAATCCAGCCCTAAATATTTTGTCAGCCACACCTTAAAGACAGCCTCCGGATGCAGGTCAGGCAAATATTCCGGATACAAAAATTTCGCTACGTAAAGTACGCCGATGATCTTGGAAGCACCACAGTGGGAAAAATACGAAAGCTGAAAAAAACGGTCGTGCTTAACGGCGTCTATTTCATCCCAACCGGGACGCTGCAAAAGGTCCTGCTTAATAAGCAGGTGTTCCTCCTCCATAGGCGGCTGGTAAGAATATTTCCAGCGACGGTCAGCCATTTTAACGATATACTGCGGATTACGCAGCACCACGGCCTCCGGAACTATGTGGCGCTCCACGGCGTCCTCCATAATATTAGTGCCGCCAGTGTACTGTACCAAACTGTAAAAATAGCTGCCCGGCATGGTTGTGGCTCCCGGCCCGCCGCATTCAAAATATACCGTTTTACGAGGACTGATATTTGCCAGCTGCTTCTGTACATAGGCCAGCTGCCCGCCAAAATATTCTTTTATTTCCCTAGCGCGGGCTTCCTTAGCAAAAATTTTTCCCAGCAGCTCGCAGTTAGCGCCAAATTGCTCCAAATGATGGGTATCGATAACGATAACCTTAATCCCGAAATGCCCCAGCTTTTCCTGTGCGTCATACCAGCTGCCCTTGCTGGAAATCAATAAAGCCTGCGGCTTCAGCTCGATTACCTTTTCATAATTGATAGCCAAGCCCTCGCGGGCGCAAATCAGCTGATCCTTAGTAAATTTATGATGAAAGGCGTCGGGATTCCACAAAATATTCTGGTCAATGCCGACAATAGTGTCCAAGCAGCCCAACGCCGACACCAGCTCCGTCAGGTCGGTATTATAAGCGTTGGCAATAGCTACCCGCGTCAGCGGCTTTGTTAATTCAATTTTTCTGCCCAAGCTGTCGTATACCACAATAGCAGCCTGTTCCTGAGCAATATTTTCCTGCTGCCCCTTGCCGCAGCCGGATAAAGCAAGTAAAAGGCCAACAGCTAAAAGCAGCAGAAAAATTTTATGAAAATAATGTCGCATAATAAATCCCTATACAAGAAAAGTTAAGGGAGAGCGCAAGGCGTCTCCCTTAAAGCGATTTTTACAGATCAAATTGTGCGGACAGCATAACAGTACGCGGATTGGCCAGTACAAGATAATTGCTGCCGGATTGGGGCATCCAGTAATCTTTATTAGTAACATTATAGCACATCGCCGTAAACTTAACTGGCGTATTATTGATCTTTGTCTTATAGCTCAGTCCCAAATCAAGAGTAAAATATGAAGGAACGTCTAATTTTTCATTATTGATAGTTGAGCTACCGTTATACAATCCTCTTGCCAATACAGAAAAATCATCGCTTGCTTCATATTCCAAACTCAAAACGCCGTTCCATTTGGAAGCGCCGTTCACGCGATAGCCATCGTAATCGCCTACACCATCCTTATTGCTATCGGAAGTCTTATTACGCTTAGCGTCCAAATACATAACGCCGCCCATAACGTTCCACTTAGGCGCTATTTTGCCATTAATGGAAAACTCTATGCCTTCATGTTCATCCTCGCCGTCCTGAGTGCAATACAATTTGCCATTGCGTAATTCATCGACCGTACCAGCCTTTTTAATATTGAACGCGCTTAAAGTAGTCAGCAACCCAGCATTTTCATATTTAATACCAATCTCATTCTGCTTAGTTTTTGCAGGATCTAAAATCGCACCTAGGTTTGTATACTTCGTATTTGTAACAGCAGAACCGCCTGCAAAGCTCTCCGTATGACTGGCATACAGAGACAAATTTTCTACAGGCTTATAAATAAAGCCATAAATCGGGGAGGTAGCGCTACTGCTGATAGAACCAGTTTTGCTGCCGCTAGTAAAGCTGTCAACATCGGAATGTTGGTTATGCACGCCCAGCATCAGCTGTGCTTTGCCATACTCCAACGTATCTACTAAAGCCAATCCCCAAAATTCGCTGTGTCCGGTTTTATAGAAATTATTCTTGCCTAAGTCAGGATTGAAATTTTCCGTGCGTCCTTCATATATATTGCCAGCAAACGCAATCGGTTTGTTACCGCTACCGCTCCACTGGGTGTTCCAACTCTTATCGACCGACAAAACCACATTATGCTTTACTTCGCCAGTATAAAGATTACCCTTAACGCCAAACTCGCCATAATAATTGCTAATAGCAAGCGGGCCGTCACGGTCCACAGAGTTGAAATCACCTGCATTATTTATAACTGTATAAGGCTCGCTGGCTCTGCCAGTTTTGTTGTTAAACAAATCATAACGGCAGAAACCGCCGTTGAAGAAAGCCGTCCAATCATCGCTGATCTTTTGCTCGTGATTCAACACTGCCATCCATCTGTCCAAAGTTGCTCCCTGTCCGTCATAAGCGTAGTTCATCTTATTGCTGGGAGCGCTGGGTAAGGTTGTTACACCTGTACCAAACTGGAACCAACGAGCAGATTTTTCCAGCTCGGAATAGCTGTAGCCAGCAAATAAATTAGTCTTGCTATTTTTATCATGGTGATCCAAATTGATAAAGATATCCCTGTTGGTCAGCTCCTCGCCTACACCGGTCAGCTCTTCACCCTGCGTATTTTGCGCGTTAATGCGCAGGCCCCACTCCTTGTTGCTGCCAAATCTTCTGCTTACGTCAATACGCTCGCCAAAGGAGGAACTGCCGGAGAAGGTTTGCGTGTAACGAGTAAGATCCTCGTCGCCCGCACGCTTCGTGTACATATTAACAAGACCGCCGGCGGACTGGCGCGTAGTAGTACCGTTAAAGCCCATCGCCGGGCCGGAAATTATTTCAATACGCTCGGCAAAATCCGTAGGAATAGTCGATTGGGTAAACATGCCGGGTACGCCGTTGACATACAGGTTATAGCCAGTCATTCCCAAGCCGCGGATAGAAAAGTCGTTATACAGCGTATAGCTGCTGCTCTTAACTGACGGAGTATTAATCAATACTCCAGTCAGCTGAGCGCTGGGATCGTTAAATTTTTCAATGGTCTTTTCCGTAAAGCTGGTTTGCGTAAAGGGCATATCCATAATATTCTTGTTGCCCAAGCGGCCTAAATTGCCTTCGCGGGATACAAAACCGCCCGGTAATGCCTCTCTGTCTGCTTCAACAACAATAGTGTCGAGTGCAAAAACAGGTCTTTCTTCGTTCGCAGCTTCTTCTGCTCCGGCGCTCATTACGAAACCTACGCTGGCAATAGCGCACAGCACCGACATCACTAAAGCTTGCTTTTTCTTCAACATCTTTCCACACCTCTTAATTTTATTTTTTAAATTAAGCTGCCGAGCTGTCCGTGTTTCGCTTGCCGCTTAATCTAAAATCACAAAGTAAAAGCGCCCTCTGCTCACAGCAAAAGGGCGCACTTCTCCACCATATGCCCTTCCGTCTATCGCAGAATTTTCAGCATGTAAATCAGGCAGTTCTTCTGGCTCGGTTTCACAGCAGGCTTAGCCTTCCCGGTTTCCCAGTGACATATAAAGTCTGCTCCACCATACAGCTGCGGGACAGCACAGGCATTGCACCTGTTTCTCTATTAAGCATCGCTGCACCTGATTCTTAAATTTTATTAATTTATTCCATCAGATATTATTCTTTTCTTATTAGTATTTCTTGTGCAATATTATACACTCTCGTCCCCCCCAGTCAAGCTAAAATCCGCATTGAGCGGATTTTATTTGAAGCGCTGCCGCGCTCCGGGGGAACGGGCGCTAGAGAGGCGTAAAATCAACGCAAAAAAAGAGCAGAAGCCCTCAGGCCTCTGCTCTCGCTGCAAGTAAGCTTATTTATTGATATTGTAGAAAACGTGCTTGCCGTTATACTTGGCTGCCTTGCCCAAATCCTCTTCAATGCGCAACAGCTGGTTGTACTTAGCCACGCGGTCGGTGCGCGCCGGAGCGCCGGTCTTAATCTGACCTGCGTTTACTGCTACAGCGATATCTGCCAGAGTGGTATCCTCGGTTTCGCCGCTGCGGTGGGAAATAATGCAGGTATAGCCTGCGCGCTTAGCAGTTTCAATAGCGTTAAAGGTTTCGGTCAGGGTACCGATTTGGTTTACCTTAATCAGAATAGCGTTGGCTACGCCCTTCTTAATGCCCTGCACCAGGCGTTCTTCATTGGTAACAAACAGGTCGTCGCCCACCAGCTGCACCTTCTTGCCCAGCTTCTTGGTCAGCTTCTTCCAGCCGTCCCAATCGTCCTCGGCCATGCCGTCCTCGATGGAAATGATTGGATATTTCTCGCACAGTTCGGCCAGGTAATCCACCATCTCTTCGCTGGTTTTAACGATGCCCTCGCCTGCCAGATTATACTTGCCGTCCTCATAAAATTCGCTGCTGGCTACGTCCAAAGCGATAACGATATCCTTAGCCGGTTTATAGCCTGCCTTTTCCACTGCCTCCAAAATAACCTCGATAGCCTCGGAATTGCAGCTCAGGTTAGGCGCAAAGCCGCCCTCGTCGCCCAAAGCGGTGCTCAAGCCTTTAGATTTCAGCAGCGCTTTCAGGTTATGGTAAATTTCGGCGTTCATGCGCAAAGCCTCGCTGAAGGATTTAGCGCCTACGGGCATAATCATAAATTCCTGAATATCCACGTTATTGTCGGCATGCTGGCCGCCGTTCAAAATATTCATCATGGGTACGGGCAGCTCCTTAGCAGCCACGCCGCCCAAATACAGGTACAGGGGCAGGCCTACAGAAGCGGCTGCCGCCTTAGCCACAGCCATGGAAACGCCCAAAATAGCGTTAGCGCCCAAACGGCCCTTGTTGGGAGTTCCGTCCAAGCGTACCAGCAGCTCGTCAATTTCAGTTTGACGGGTTGCCTCCAGGCCGATGATAGCCTCGGCAATAATGTCGTTGACATTATCCACGGCCTTGGTTACGCCCTTGCCCAGATAACGCTCGGCGTCGCCGTCGCGCAGCTCCACAGCCTCGTGTACGCCGGTGGAAGCGCCGGAGGGAACGGCAGCGCGTCCTACGGCGCCGTCCTCCAGGCAAACCTCAACCTCTACGGTAGGATTGCCGCGGGAATCCAGAATCTCGCGTGCATATACTTCAGTAATCATTGCCATCTTTCACTCACCTCTAATTTTATTTTTCCAATAAGCTATGGCCCGTCATAGCGGCAGGCTGCTCGATATGCAAAAGCTCCAGCAGCGTCGGCGCAATATCGGCCAAAATACCGCTGTGCAGCTTATGCTGCTGCTTGCTCACCACGATGAAGGGCACAGGGTTGGTGGTATGAGCCGTATTAGGCTCGCCGTCAGCCTCCGCCATTTTCTCCAAATTACCATGGTCCGCCGTAATGCAGACCGTGCCGTCCAGCTCCAGCACTTTGCGCACGATGCGTCCGGCGCAGTCGTCCACCTTTTCCATCGCCTGAACGGCGGCTGCCAGCACTCCCGTATGCCCCACCATGTCGGGATTAGCGAAGTTCAGAATGATTGCGTCAAATTTATCCTGCTCCAATTCCGCCAACAGCGCCTGCGTTACCTCCTCGGCGCTCATTTCCGGCTGCAAATCGTAGGTCGCTACCTTGGGCGAAGGAATGAGGATACGCTCTTCGCCAGCATTAGGCTCCTCCACGCCGCCGTTAAAGAAGAAGGTTACATGGGCGTATTTTTCCGTTTCGGCTATGCGCAGCTGCCGCATACCGCGGGCCGCCAGCACCTGTCCCAGCGTATCGTCAATGGATTCGGGCGGATAGGCCACAGGCGCGTCGATAGTCGCGTCATACTGCGCCATGCAGGCAAAACGCACCGGCCGCACGCCCTCCGGACGGGCAAAATACGGAAAGTCCTCGTCATACAGCGCACGGGTAAGCTCACGAGCGCGGTCAGGACGGAAGTTAAAGAAAATTACGCCGTCGCCGGCCTTAATGCGTCCGTCTACGCCATTTACTACCAACGGCACCACAAATTCGTCGGTCACACCGGCAGCATAGGACGCCTGCACGCCTGCGGCAGCGCTGGCGGCAGGCACGCCCTCGCCCAGCGTAACAGCCCTGTAAGCACGCTCTACGCGCTCCCAGCGTTTATCGCGGTCCATGGCGTAATAGCGGCCGCTGACAGTAGCGATACGGCCTACGCCGATCCTGTCCATAGCCTGTTCCAATTCCTCGATATAGGTCAACGCGCTTTGGGGCGGCACGTCGCGTCCGTCCAAAAAGGCGTGTACATAAACGCGGCTCAAGCCGTGCTGCTTAGCCATTTCCAGCAACGCCAGCAAATGGGAAATATGGCTGTGGACGCCACCGTCGGATACCAGGCCCAGCAAATGCAGCGCAGCGCCCGCCTCCTTGGTTTTTTCCATAGTATCGCACAGCACGCTGTTCTTAAAGAAATCGCCGTCCTCAATGGACTTGCTGATGCGGGTCAGGCTTTGGTAAATAATGCGGCCTGAGCCGATATTCAAATGCCCCACCTCGGAATTGCCGATTTGCCCCGCAGGCAGGCCTACCTCCCGGCCGCTAGCCTGTAAGGTGGTATGCGGATAATTGGCAAAATAACCGTCGAGGTTAGGTGTCCTGGCAACTGCCGCAGCGTTGGTGCTGCTGGCGGGAGCAATGCCCCAGCCGTCTAAAATCATTAAAAGTACAGGATGTTTCATGCTTCGCCTTCCATATATTATCATTTATAAGTACAGAAAGCGATAAAACCCGCCAACCTGCCGGCAGCCGCAAGGCTTTACCGGCAGGCTGCGGGTCACTGCTTTCTTCAATTAAAAGCTGCGTACTATCTTAGCAAAGCTGTCGGCCTTCAAGGAAGCGCCGCCAACCAAAACGCCGTCTATACCGCTGATATTGAAATCTGCGGCGTTCTTTTCATTAACGCTGCCGCCGTACAGGATGCGCACCTGACGGGCAATCTCCGGCGACAAAATCTTAGCGATTTTATCGCGAATCAGACGGCATACCTCCTGCGCGTCAGCCGGAGTAGCCGCCTTGCCGCTGCCAATGGCCCAAACGGGCTCGTAAGCAACCACCAGATTAACGGCGTCCTCAGGAGCGATTACGCGCAGCGCGCTTTTCAGCTGCATATTAATCTTGCGCGCAGTCTTGCCAGCTTCGCGCTCGGCCAGATTTTCACCTACGCACAGCATGGGCTTAAGGCCGTTGCGGTAAGCGGCGATAATTTTGCTGGCGACAATTTTTTCGTTCTCACCGAAAATAGTGCGGCGCTCGCTGTGGCCTACCAGCACATATTCAGCGCAGATATCGGCGATCATGGCTCCGGAAACAGCGCCGGTGAAAGCGCCCTTATCCTCCCAGTGCAGGTCCTGAGCGCCATAGCCCACATGCTTGCCGTCGATAGCGTCAGCCACGGTTTCCAAAGCGGTAAAGGGCGGGAAAATAACTACCTCGTTCAGAGTGCCGTTAGTTTCCATCACAATATCCTCAGCCAGCTCCACGGCCTCGCTGACGGTCTTGTGCATCTTCCAGTTGCCGGCAATCATTTTGCGGCGCAGGTCGTCCAAAGCCGCCACGCCGGGCAGCACCTTGCCCTCCAGATATTCCAGAGATGCGCCGCCGCCGGTGGAAATATGGGAAATACGCTTAGCCAGTCCCAGCTTTTCGACAGCGGCCACGCTGTCGCCGCCGCCTACGATGCTGACTGCGCGGCTGCGGGCCACGGCCTTAGCCACGGCCTCCGTACCCTTGCAGAAGGCGTCCATTTCAAACACGCCCATAGGCCCGTTCCACACTATCATTTTAGCGTCTGCCAGCGCAGCGGCATAGGCTTTAGCCGTTTCTGCGCCGATATCCAGAGCCATATAGTCCTGATTCAGATGCTTAATATCCTCGGTAACATGCTTAGCGCCGGCAGCAAAGGCTTCCGCCATTACCAAATCCGTAGGCAGCAGCAGATTTACCTTGTTCTTCTTAGCCTTCGCCAGCAGCTCCTTGGCCAGCTCTATCTTATCCTCTTCTACTAAGGATTTGCCCATAGCGCAGCCCTGCGCAGCCAGGAAGGTGTTGGCCATACCGCCGCCGATCAGCAGCGTATCAACCTTATCCAGCAGATTGTTAATCACACCGATTTTATCGCTGACCTTAGCGCCGCCGATAATAGCGGCAAAGGGATGCAGCGGCTCCGTTACGGCGCGGCCCACATATTCGATTTCCTTTTCCAGCAGGAAGCCTGCGGCAGCAGGCAGGAAGTGAGTAACGCCCTCTACGGAAGCGTGCGCGCGGTGAGAAACGCCAAAGCCATCGTTAACGTACAGGTCGGCCAGGGACGCCAGCTGCTCGGCAAATTCCATATCGTTCTTTTCTTCTTCCTTATGAAAGCGCAAATTTTCCAGCAGCAGCACATGGCCAGCTTTCAGCTTTTTAGCCGCGGCCTTTGCCTCCGTCCCTACACAGTCGGCAGCGAACAGAATCTTTTTGCTCAGCAGCTTGCCCAAATGCTTAGCTACGGGAGCAAGACTGTATTTAGGATTAACCTGTCCTTTAGGACGGCCCAAATGCGCCATCAAAATAACGGCGGCCTTGTGCTCCAGCAGATATTTAATGGTTTCCAAAGAAGCGCGGATACGGGTATCGTCGGAAATATTGCCCTTATCGTCGAAGGGGACGTTAAAATCTACGCGCACCAGTACCTTTTTACCGGCCACGTCTAAATCACGTACAGTTTTCTTATCCACGGATAACTACTCCTATCTTACAGGCCCTTTTTAGCAATATACATAGCCAGGTCAACTACGCGGTTGGAATAACCCCATTCGTTATCGTACCAGCTGACAACCTTAGCCATACGCGGGCCAACCATCATAGTGGACAGGCCGTCAACGATGGAGCTCAGCGGGCAGCCGTTATAATCGCGGGAAACCAGAGGCAGTTCGTTGTAACCCATAATGCCCTTCAATTCGCCCTCGGCAGCTTCCTTCAAAGCGGCGTTGATTTCTTCGGCGGTAGTATCGGTTTTCAGCAGAACGGTCAAATCGGTAATGGATACGTTAGGAGTGGGCACGCGCATAGCGAAGCCGTTAAGCTTGCCCTTCAGCTCCGGCAGAACCAAAGCCACAGCTTTAGCGGCGCCGGTAGTGGTCGGAATGATGGAGCAGGCGGCAGCGCGGGCACGGCGCAGATCCTTATGGGGCAAATCCAGAATACGTTGGTCGTTGGTGTAGGAATGTACGGTGGTCATCAAACCGCTTTCAATACCAAACTTGTTCAGCAGCACCTTGGTAAAGGGAGCCAGGCAGTTGGTAGTGCAGGAAGCGTTGGAAATAATATTATGCTTAGCAGGGTCGTATTTGTCTTCGTTAACGCCCATAACGATGGTAATATCCTCGCCTTTAGCGGGAGCGGAGATAATAACCTTTTTAGCGCCTGCCTCCAGATGAGCGGCAGCCTTCGGGCCTTCGGTGAAACGGCCAGTGGATTCTACAACGATTTCAGCGCCGATTTCGCCCCAGGGAATTTTTGCCGGGTCGGGAGAAGCAAATACCTTAATGCGTTTGCCGTCTACAACGATGCAGTCGCCGTCGGCAGCTACCTCGTGCGGGAAGGTGCCATGCACGGAATCATATTTCAGTAAATGAGCCAAAGTAGCGGAATCCGTCAGATCGTTGACAGCCACAACCTCAACCTCAGGATTAGTAAAAGCAACGCGGAAAACCTCGCGGCCAATGCGGCCAAAACCATTGATACCTACTTTTGTCATAATAAATTCCTCCTTAGTTTTGACGGGTTTCTTTATAAATTGCACTTGCGTGCCGGTTAACAACGCTCGTGGGCCATGCGCAGAATCTCGTGAGCGGCGGCCTCGTCGGTAACGAGAATATCCTGCCGTGACGCGCGAATGACCGATAAAATAGCTGCGGCCTTGGACTTGCCGCCGGCAATGCCGATGATGATGCCGATGTTCTGCAAATCCTGTAGCATCAGGCCAGCGTTATTGGTCATATAAACCTGCCTGCCGTCCAGCGCGCAGTACTGGCCGAAGGCTTCGCCCACCGCCCCAGCCGATTCCAGCCTAGCAATCAGCTCCGAATTAAGACGCCGGTGCTTAGCCATAACGCTGGCGCGGCCTACGCCGTGTACCAGGATATCGGCTTTCTTGATAATATCCACGACGGCGCGCACGCCAACATCCTCTTTTAAAATACTGTTGAGAATATCCTCGCTCACGCAGTCCGGCACATACAGCTGGCGATAGCCTGCTCCCAAACGCTGGGCTAAAACCGTTGCGATAGTGTTGGCCTGCAGCTCCACGTTATCGCCTAGGCCGCCGCGGGCCGGAACAACCATCGTATTGGGCTGCGAACCGCTGACGTTAGCCGCCATAGCCGCCATAGTCGTGCCGCCGCTGACCGCTACGATATGCTTGCTGCCGTCGCTGAGCAGCTTGCTGAGAATATGCGCCGCAGTACGGCCAATCTCTCTTTTAACTACCTCCTCCTGGTCGGAATCGCCAGGAAGAATTACCACCCGGCCAATCTTCAGCGTATCGCTCAAGGCTTTTTCAAGGAAGGAAATATCCTGCAGCTTACGCACATAATCGGCCAGCTCCTTTAAAATATCAGCGCCCTCATCGGTGACGCTCATGCCGCTGGAGGAAAAATCCAGCAGACCGCTTTTCTTGAGAAAATCCACCTGCGCCCGCAACACCCTTTCGCTAAGCCCCAACCTTGCCGCCAGCGCCCTTCTGCCGATAGGGTATTCATGGCTTACCTGACGCAAAATCTGATAACGCTGCACTAAAAGGTCCGTCAGCTCCGGCACGATTTTCTTTTGTAAATTGATAATACTATCCATAATTGCTGCCTCGGCACATTTTGTCCCTCGTGGTACTTTTAGCGTCCCACGAATTTAATACAAAGAATCGGTATTCTGTTTTTCTTTGATAAGTATAGCATACTCTATTGGAGAAATAAAGTGTAGCACATTAAATTTTTACGAAAATTTTAATATGCAGTTAGTCACTGTTAATAGCTTTGCCGCATCGCCGCGCATTACTCTGCGCAGCAATGCGTTCCGGCTTATTTATTGCAGCTGCATACGAAAGCCAAAGCGTCGGCAGCGCTCTGCTCCGGCTTTACCTTCGTCCAGGCGGCGGCAATTTTGCCGTCTTCATCGATAACGTAAACCGAACGCACCACGCCCATGCTCACCTTGCCGTACAGCTTCTTTTCCTGCCACACCTCATAGGCCTGCAAAACCTCTTTTTCCGTATCGGACAACAAAATGAAGGGCAGCTCCTGCTTCGCGGCAAAATTAAAATGCGATTTTACGCTGTCTTTGCTGATGCCAATAATCACAGCGCCCTCGGCGGCAAACTGCGCAAAAGCGTCGCGAAAGGCCTGCGCCTGACGTGTACAGCCGGGTGTAGAATCCTTAGGATAAAAATACAGCACAACCTTTTTCCCAGCAAAATCACTGAGGCTGACGCTGTTGCCGTCCTTGTCCGGCAAGGTAAAAGCCGGCGCTACGGAACCAACTTCCAACATATTATCAACTCCTTGCAGTATAATTCACAAATAAAAGCTAAGCTTCTATGCTTTTGTTAAGATACTTTAAGTATACCATATCTAAACTAAAAATACAGCCGCTGCACCATATCTTAACAAAAAGCTCACGCTTTAGACGCAAAAAGACCCGCACCTCTTTAAGATGCGGGTCTGCAAAGCCTAAATTACATTGCTGCTTCTACGGGATATACGCTGATTTGGCGTTTATCGCGGCCTTTGCGCTCAAATTTTACGCGGCCTTCAACAGTAGCATAAATGGTGTAGTCCTTGCCCATGCCAACATTGTTGCCGGGATGGAATTTAGTACCGCGCTGACGAACGATGATGCTGCCAGCGGTTACCAGCTGGCTGTCATGAGCCTTGGTGCCCAAACGCTGCGCGTTGGAATCACGACCGTTGTGGGAGCTGCCGGTACCTTTTTTATGTGCATGTAATTGCAGAATAATTTCAAACATTACTTTCACCTCCTATGTTCCTGAATACGAACATATTGCGGACACTGACGTTCTATGGACTGCAGGCCATAAACCATGGTCTGCAGAATAGCCTGCGTCAGGTCTGTAGGCGCACTGTTCAATGCAGCCTCTAAAATACCGTCCTCCTGATTGACGACATAGGACGGCTTGAGCTTTAAGTGTCTTTCCAAGCCAAGCAAGGGAGCCTGCGTTAAAGCAGAAACAGCGCTGCACACGATGTCCGTGCCTTCTTCGCTGTAGCCTGCATGCCCGCTGACCTTATAGCCAACGATCATGCCCTGCTTATCCTTGAACAAATCGACCTGTATCATGGCGATTAAGCGTTGATAGCGGTGATTTCAACAGTAGTAAACGGTTGACGATGGCCTTGACGTTTACGATAGTTGGATTTAGCTTTGTATTTGAAAACGAAAATCTTGTCTGCTTTGCCGTGTTCAACAACTTTAGCAACAACCTTTGCGCCTTCAACTACGGGCTTACCAATCTTTACGTCTGCATCGTTAACAACGGTCAGAACTTCTTCAAAAACAACTTCAGCGCCAACCTCTGCGTTCAGCTTTTCAACTTGCAGGGTTTCGCCTTCGCTTACGCGGTATTGTTTGCCGCCGGTTTTGATAATTGCGTACATCTATTGCACCTCCCTTAATGATAGACTCGCCAAATACGGTACCCGTCGCCGGGTTTTCAGAACCTCTCTGCGCGGTTGGGGACGGACCAAATCAGTCCATACTGGAATATTTTACCCTACGCGGCTTCATTTGTCAACACCGGTATTATCCAAAATCATAAAACTTTCAACGTGTAACGACGGGTCGCTTTCCACCTTCAGGCTACAGGCCAGCTCCCGCTCCCAGGCCTTGATATCCTTGCCGCACAGCCATTCTGCCAGCCAAGGATTAGCCACAAGCAAAAGGCTTTTCGCGCTGCCGCGGCGGCGCAGCAGCACCCGCAGGCGCCGCTTAATTTCCAGCGCCAGGGTTTCCCTGCTCTGCACGCGCCCGCTGCCGTCGCACACGGGGCAGGGCGTATACAAGACGCTGGACAAATTCTGCCGCGACTTTTTGCGGGTAATTTCTATCAAATTCAGCACCGTGATATCCTGCACCTTGGGATGCATCTTGTCACCGGCAAGAGCCTGCTGCAGCACGCTCAGAATCTCGTTCTTATGCGCCTCGCTGTGCATATCGATAAAATCGGCCACGATAATGCCTCCGATATCCCGCAGGCGCAGCTGTCGGGCAATCTCTGCCGCGGCCTCCCGGTTGATTTGCATAATGGTTTCTTCCAAATTTTCCCGGCCGCTGAATTTGCCGCTGTTCACATCGATGACCGTCATGGCCTCCGTGTAATCGATAATCAGATAGCCGCCGCTGGGTAAAGTCACCATTTTATCGGAAATGCCAGCTACAGCCTCCTGCTGCTGGTGATAAACGAAAATATCCTCCAAGCCCTGGTACAGCGTCAGCTTGATAGCTGCAGCCTGCGGCAGCTGCTGCAGCAGCTCCTCCACCCGCTTATAAACGGCCAGATTATCGATAACGATTTCCGTCAACTGGGGCCGCAGATAGTCGCGCACAATCCGGATGGGCAAATCCAGCTCCCGCCGCAGCAGGCAGGGAGCCTTGGCTACCCGCTCCCGCGCCGCCAGCACGCGCCAGGCGGTGTGCAGCTCGGCAATATCCTGCTCCAAAAGCGCCGCCTCCACGCCAGCTGCCGCAGTGCGCACCACCACGCCCATACCGACAGGCCGCGCCGCGCTGTACACGCTGCTTAACCGTTCACGCTCCGCCTTATCGTTAATCTTGCGGGATATACCCACATAATCGGCGTGGGGCAGCAGCACGGCATATCTGCCGGGCAGCGTAATTTCCCGGGTAGCAGTAGGGCCCTTGGTGCCGCGGGCGTCCTTGCTGATCTGCACCACCACGCTCTGGCCCTCGGTTACATCCATAGCGTCGCCCAAATACAGAAAGGCGTTCTGCTCCAGTCCTATATCGACGAAGGCAGCCTGAATGCCGCGCACTACATTGCAGACGCGGGCCTTAAAGATGCTGCCCACCAAATGCTGCTCGGCAGCCCGCTCTACCAGATATTCCATCAGCAGGCCGTTTTCCACAAGCCCCATTCTGGTCTCGTCTTCAGTTACGCCGATGATAATTTTTGCTGTCACGCTGCCGTCCGCTCCTTGTTTTTCTACGGTCTTACGACCATTACTATAATAGTATATTATACCGCAAGGGAATATGTTCTGCTAAGCTCTCGCTTCACCTTCGGTTCGTGAATCGCTAAGCATTCACATTATATCACAAAAAAAATTTGCCGGCAAAAGTTATCGCCGCTTCTTCACCATACTTCTGCCACATTTTTATGGTATAGTATAATTGTTGGTAAACGAAATCCGCAGTGTACTGCGCGATATAATATGCCAAATCAAAACCTATGCTAAGCACCGATAATTTATCTTACAAGGAGGCGGTTAATCATGCGCCGTTTATTAGCTTTAACAATTTTGCTTGCCGCATTCGCCGCAAACGCGCAGGCAGCTGAAAATTTCTACGCCGGCGTTTCGGTACCCCCAGCGCCTGCCATGCGCGAAAACCGCATTGCATCCCAGCAAAGCCAGCAGCGCATTGAGCGCCAGGCCGACCTGCAAAACCAACGCACCCGCGATATGCAGCGCGATTTAGACCAAAAGCGTAAATAAGTGTACTATGACAAGAGCGACGACAGTCAGACTGCCGCCGCTCTTTTTAATATTCCGCTTCTATTTGCTTAATGCGCTCGTAATAGCGCTGGTTGACCGGCACAGCCAGCCCGTGCTTAGCCGCCAGGCGTATAATCGTACCGGCGAACAGCTCCCCCTCCGACGGCCGCTTAGCCAGTGCGTCCTGACGCATGGAAGGCAGGCCCTCGTGCGCCAAGCCGCGCAGCACCTGTCGCAACCCTCAAAATCAGCCTCCGTCAGATTGATGCCCTCGCACTGCGCCACCGCAATCACCTCGTGCATAGCGGCGAACATATCCTCCCGCGCCTTAGCGTCCGCCAGCGCGCCGCCGTAGCTGGTTTCGTAAACCATGCAGGTTTGGTTAATGCCCACGTTCAGCAGCAGCTTGGCCCACAGAGCGTGCTGAATATCCTCCTCCACCGTATAGCGCAGGCCAACCTTGTCCAAAAAGCACGTGACCGCCGCTAACGCCGGACGCTGCTTATCCTCCAGACAGCCTATTTTCAGCATACCGCTGTGCTGATAGGTCAGGCTTGTTCCCTCGCGCACGGCGTCCATGCCTAAAGCCACGCAGTACAGCAAATTACCATCGCCAAAGCGCTCTTTAATCCTTTCCTCGCTGCTGATGCCGTTGAGCACCGAAAAAATCGCCGTTTCCGGGCCCACCAGACCCTGCATTTCCGTCAGCGCCTGCTCCAACCCGCTGAATTTAGTAGCCACAATCACCAAATCCACCGGTTTGGCGTCAGCGGCGCTTTGCAGCACAAAATTCTGCTGCACACCGTTGACCGTATAAACGTCGTTCTTATGCCGCTCGTACCGCCCGGCGTCCATCACAAAGCGCACGGCCTCGCGCCCGCAGCTTTTGACAATCTGCTCGCCGTACAGCAGGCCCAAAGCCCCCATACCTACAATCGCAACGCTTTTTATTTCCACCCTCGTCCCTCATTTCCTGCTTGATAGCCGTCTGCCGAAAGCAGCTGTGCCTGCGCCAGCGCGGCCTGATGAATTTATCTTAGCACTTTTTGCCGCGCCGCGCAACAGCCTGCCTACGGCCAGTCGGAAGCTAAATTCTTTGCAAACGCAGCAGTTACCTCTTGCTAACCTTTTTATCTTATGCTACAATGATAATATAGTTAGCAAAAGGTAACTAAAAGGAGGCACAAGATATGAAAGAGATTCCCGTAATTTACTGGTCCGCAACCGGCAATACCCAAAGAATGGCCGAAGCCGTAGCGGAAGCCATCGAAGCAGCCGGAGCTAAGGCTCTGCTGCAGGAAGTAAGCAGCACCACCGCCGACGACGCGGCAGCTTACGACTCCATGGCTCTGGGCTGCCCGGCAATGGGAGTGGAGGTTCTGGAGGAAGCTGAATTTGAGCCCTTCTTCACAGAACTGGAAGGCAGGCTGCAGGGCAAAAAGGTTGCTCTGTTTGGCTCCTACGGCTGGGGCGGCAGCTACATGCAGGATTGGCAGGACCGCGTAACCGCAGCAGGCGCAGAGCTGGTAGCCGACGGCGTACTGGCTATGAATGAGCCTGATGACGACGCTCTGGCACAATGCGCTGAAATCGGCAAGCTGCTGGCAGAATAAAAGCATATAAGTATGAGCAAAACGCTCCACGATACTGTGAAAGCAGTACGCGGAGCGCTTTTTGCTTGCTAATGTACATCCCCATTAAAAGCTGTCAAGCCTGCTGCACTCGCATAAAAGCGCAGCAATTCAAATCGCTGCTTTTCTTTAACCCTACAGCTTCATAAAAAGCGATATTTTTCATAGAAGCGTCTGTAAGCAGCTGCAATTGATAGACTTTCTTATACTTTTTCATAAGGATTTGCAGCAACCTGCTGCCAATGCCACGCCGCTGATACTCTGGCAAAATCAAAAGGTCTTGTATGAAAATAATAGAAGCGCCATCTCCAACCGCTCTAATTAAGCCGACAAGCTTATCGTTATCAAAAGCAGCCAAAGCATAAAGGGAATTAGAAAAAGCTCTGCGCAGCATATCAGGTTCACGAGTATAATTGCTCCATCCCACGCTGGTATACAGCCCCAAAATTTCAGTCTCCTTGTATTCGTTATATTCTTTAAAAATCAGCATTTTGCACACCCTTACGCTCGCATAATTATTTTTTCAATGGTTTTAAATTCAATATTTATAATCACTTCACTTTGCATTATCAATCGATGCCTATATCATAAGTTTTAAATCAACAAGAGATGATATAGTATGTAAAAATGCTTGTTCATATACATTGTAAAAAAGACTATTTCTATAAAATTCTATTTTTAATAAATCATATAATCGTTCTTCGTAGTTATCATCTATTATTCTTTTGAAATCACAAAAATTTTCCATCGTGCCTGCCAAAGGCTTGGGAAATTTTCGTCTGCGCTTCGCGCAGCTCCCCGGCGCTCACGCCGATGCTTTCCGCCACCTGGCTCCAGCGGTTCTTAGGCGTTTTCAAAACGATAATCTCCGCCATAGGCTTCCCGCTTTGCGCAGCCAGCAGATACGCCGTATTGACGTGATGCATGGCATAGCCCTGCCGCATAAACTCCTTAGTAACCTCCTGCGGTATATCCATCCGTTCCAACAAGCGGCGCGCCTGATAATCCACACAGCGGTCAAAATATACCTGCGGCGTTAACCCCAGCAAATATTTAATCCTTTCCCAGGAATATTGCCCGCGCATTTCCATAATTTTTTGCAGCGGCACACGCCCCATATAAGCGTGCAGGCACACGTCCTCCAAGCCGTCAAAGCCCAACTCATCGTACAGCGGCGCCAGCTCCTCCTCGCTGAACAAATAGTCGTCGTGGAAAATTTTCAGCGCCCGCTCCTTAGTCATATTGCGTATATGCAAACCGGCAAAGCCTGCGCCGGAGCGCTGTCCCCGTCCGCGCAAGCCGGCATTATCAGCCGGCTTAGCCAGTCCCAGCTCCGCCTCAACGGCATTCCAGTCCTTGACTGCCGTTTTGAGCGGCAAAACCTCGGCCAAGGCTTTATCAGCATTAACGGCGATTACGGCAGCCCGTTTAATATCTGCCAAAGAATAGCCCTGCCGCGTATATTTTTGCGCCGCCGTCCGGCTAAGCGCGCCGTCATTAGGCAGCTTGTTCAGCTGATAATCCAAATTACGCTTGGCAAAGGTGCCTGCGTCCATGCCCAGCTGCACGCGCACACGCCCCCAGGTAGCCTGCTCCCGCAGCTCCAGCACCCTGCTCACCGGCGTTTTAGATAAAGCGGCGTAAAGATAGGCCGTATTCAGCTCGTTATAGCTTTGCCCCGCCTCCAACAATTTACGTATTTCCGCCTTATCTGCACCGTACTCCTTGTACAAACGTTCTGCCGCCTCCTCGCGACTCATTTGCGGGCGGCGCATTCGCGCCGGAGGCGGCATACGCTTGCCCTCCTGCTGCTTTACCGCCGCGCTAGGCTGACCAGCAGGCGCAGCAGCTAAAGTATTAGCTCCACACAAGCCCGGCACAGCCAATAAAACGGCCAGCATAGAAACTGCAAATAGCTTTTTCATAAGACATACCTCCCGTAATTTTACCTCTGCCAATGCTGCGGCAGATAAACAATATTGATTCTGCCTGTCGCTTCGTCAACATTGACCTTGCTTCTGACCTCGTACATATCGTAAATAAATTGCTCCGTCAGCAGCTGGCGCGGCGTGCCCACGCCTACGACCTGCCCCTCCTTAATAGCCACCAGGCGGTCGCAGTACATAGCGGCGATATTCAAATCGTGTACCGCCGCCACAACCGTCAAATCCAAGGATTTGACGATATCCATAATTTGCAGCTGATACTTAATATCCAAATGATTAGTGGGCTCGTCCAGCACCAGGCATTCCGTCTGCTGGGTCAGCGCCCGCGCCAAAATTACCCGCTGCTGCTCGCCGCCGCTCAGCGTAGCAAAGCTGCGTTCCTCAAAATCCGCCAGCCCGACCACCGCCAGCGCCCTGCGCGCAATCCGGTAATCCTCCAGATTATCCCGCTGCAGCAGCTTTTTATGGGGCGAACGCCCCATGAGCACCACCTCTAAAACAGAAAAATCAAAGCTGTACACATTATGCTGCGCCACCACCGCCAGCTGCAAAGCCGATTCACGGTAGCTCAGCTCGTCCAGATCGCGCCCGTTAAAGCGTATCCTGCCGGCCGAGGGCCGCTGCACCCGGTACACGCATTTCAAAAAGGTGCTTTTGCCGCTGCCGTTAGGGCCGATGATGCCTACAAATTCTTTATTGCGCAGCGTAAAGTCGATTCCTTTGAGAATCTGCTTGCTGCCAAAGGCCATTTTAACCGCTTCCGCTAATATTTCCATCTTAGTTGCCTCCGAAACCGTAGGTTTTCTTAACCATTAAATAAACGAAGCAGGGCGCGCCAATCAGCGAAATTAAAATACCGATGGGCAGCTCCGTTCTGGGAATGATAACGCGGCACAGGCCGTCCGCTATTACCAAAAACAATGCGCCGGTTAAAGCCGATACCGGTATCAGCTTTTTATGGTCCGTACCTACCAGCATGCGAATAACATGGGGTACCACCAGGCCCACAAAGCCCACCATGCCCGCAGTAAAAACCACAAAGCCCACGATAAGCGCGCTGACCAGCAGGTAAACCTGCCGATACACATGCAAATCCGTGCCCAGCGTCAAAGCCGATTCGTCGCCCAAAAGCATCAGGTTCAGCATGCGGCTCTGGCTCCAGAAGAACAGCACCGATATTACCACTATCGGGCCAATCACAGCCAGCGTATCCCACTTAGCCCCGGCAAAGGAGCCCATCAGCCAATAGGCGATGGTCTGCATGCCTTCCTTATTATTGGCAAAATACACGATAAAGCTGGAAAAAGCGCCGCACACCGCGCTCAACGCCATACCGGCCAGCAGCAGCTTCACAGCGTTGGCGCGGCCGCCTAAATTAGAAATAAACAAAACGCCCACAGAAATGGCAAAAGCGCCGATAAAGGCGGCAATGCCCACAAAGTTTTCGCCCCAGGCCACGCCAATGCCCAGCAAAATTGCCGCCGTCGCCCCCAGGGACGCGCCGGAGGAAATGCCTAAAATATATGGGTCGGCCAGCGGATTTTTAACCACGGCCTGCATAATTACGCCGCAGACGGAAAGCCCCATGCCTACGAAGGCCGCCAGAACGAGACGGGGCAGCCGCAGCAGCCAGATTATATCGTGTACAGGCCCCTGCCCCGCCGCCTCGATGGGCAGATCGCCCGTAAGCTGCTGCACCACAGCGGCGTAAATTCTATCCATGGGCAGCTTCACCGTGCCGATGGACAGCGCCCAAAACAACGCGATTACTAAAGCGCCCAGCAGCGCGGCGCACAAGAAAAGATATCCCTGCCGTTTTAAAAAGCTGAACATAAGCCTCACTCCTTGTATAATTCAGGGTACAGCCCCCGCGAAATAGTTTTAATACCGTCGTAAGCCCGCACGCCCGCACTGTATACGCCGTACAGATGCAGCGGCAGCACGCGCTTATTCTGTACGCAGCGCAAATTTCTCAACGCGCTGTGCTGCGTCAGGCGTCCCACCATTTCCTGCTCCCGGCCGTAATAAAATTCCGTGATAATCACAAAAATAACGTCCGGGTCATAATCGACAATCTGCTCGATGCCGATATTATGATCCTGCGGTCCCAGCAGTTCGCCGTGCAGGGCGTTGACAATATTCCCCGCCAGGGTTCTTTCGTTATATACATTAACGTCCTTGCCTAAAAATTCTATAACGAGCGCCCGCGGTTTAGTTGGATAATGAGCCGTCCGCTCCACGGCGAAGCCTATCTCCCGCTGCATAGCCTTAACTATCTCGGCAGCCCGCTCGTTCTTGTCAAAAATCTTGCCCAGCTTCAAAATATCGTCGTACTCGTTTTCCAGCGTTTTAAAGCGCAGGCTGCCTACAGAATTATTAGCGATATAGGTATTCACGCCGCGCTTATGCCAAAAATCCGTGCTGCGGATCACCTTCAGGCCAAAGGTAGAATACCAGCCTACGATTAAATCCGGCTGCAGCATCATAGTTGTTTCCAAATCCAGCAGCTGCAAACCGGTATAAGGTATTTGCCCATACTGCTGCCGGTACTGCGGCAAAAAATAGCTGGGGCTAGGCACGCCGTTGCCGGCAATGATGCGGTCTCCCACGCCCAGAGCCAGCAGGGTTTCAATGGAATTTTGCCACACGGCCACCACTCTTTCCGGCGGCTTGGTGTATGTCATCTTCTCAATTTCATTTTGAGAATTTATATTTTCAATACTCAAAGGATAGTGGGCAGGATTGTAATCATAATGAACCGGTCGGTTAAAGCGCACCAGTGCCGCCTGATTTTCCTGCACCGGCAGGGTAAAAATATCTCTCGCGCAGCCCTGCGACAAGGCTGCCGCCAATAGAAGCGTTACCATCAACAGCTTATTCATAAATCGGCCTCATATTTATCTTAAAATGAAGTAAAGCGCCGCTGCTAAAACCAGCAGCAGCGCTCTACTAAAGTGAAGTGAATGGAGAATGATGTTAGTGATTAGCAAATTTAAAATTAGAAGGTGTATTTTACGCCAACCATCCAGCAGCGGCCAGGCATTGCGGAACTGCCAACGCCGTTCCAAGAATTATAGGATGTTTCATAAGCTTCGTTAGTCAGATTAGTTACCAAAGCATAAACAGTCATATCTTTGGTGATTTCATAGTTGATGTTCCAATCCAAAACCAGGAAGCGGTTATTAGTGAAAGCGTAATCGCTGCAGCCTGTGTACCAGTTAGTCAAAAGTCCCGTATACAATTTACCATTTTCATAAGAAAGGTTTAAGGAATAATGATTTTTCGGACGTAAGCTGTTGATAGCAGTATTAATATCGCTGTCATTAGCATAACCCCAGCTGGGATCAAGCACCCAACCGTTCTTAGCCTTCCATTCATCCTTCATATGAGAATAAGAAGCGCTCAAGGTAAAATGATCGTCAAATTGATGATCCAAAGTAACATTAAAAGATTTTTTATCTTCCTTAGCATTAACAGCAGTCTTTGTAATATTACCAGTAGAAGTATCAAAAATGGGCAATGTAGCAATAGCACTGCTCATGCGAGTCCAATCATAATGTACAGCTACACTGGTTTTATCCGTCAAATCCTTGCGTACGCCCAACGTCCAAGCGTCGCCCTTTTCATCGTCCAAGGGAGTTTTAAATACGCCGTCTGTTGTATTATAGTCGCCTTCTTTCAAAGGACGGAACACTTTAGTCCAGCCAAAATACATGCTGCTGGTATCATCAAACATATATTGGGTATTAATAACCGGCGTAATCAAATTCGTATCGCCTTTGCCTTGTGTCGTACCGGCGCTATTTGTAGTTTCAAAAGAACTATATTTAGAATAACGAATAGCAGGCGTTAAATCCCATTTATCGCTGATATGGATTTTATCCTGAACATAACCTAAAATCGTTTTTCTGTCGACATGACTACTTGTAAGTTTACCGTAAGAATCATAGCGTTTAGAGAAATTCTTTGCTTTATCATAAGTTATGCTAGCGATAATATCGTTCACGCCGACTGATTTAGCATATTGTAATTGTACGCCGCGATTCTTTTCTTCATGCCAGCTAGTAGGTTCCTGCGCTGCGCCGCCCGTTTTTTCCAGCCATTCCTTAACCCTATCTTGGTCGCCGTCCGGGAACGGAGCTAAATTATCTTTAATCCACTGTGATAATTGCTCGTTCGTTGCGCCATTCGGGAACGCCGCGTTATAAGCGTCGGCAGCGCCTCTGCCGTTGACATACCACTGATATTTATCACGGTGGGAATAACGATGATTTTGGTCGTACACGCGGATAAAGCTTTCCATACCATTATCTTTATCAAAGGTATATTGAATATCCCAATCGTTGTTTTTAAATTTACTGAACGAACCGTAAACCTGTCCGTCTAATGCATATAAATTATGATAGCCTGGGTTTTTAGCGTCGCCGCTTAAAGTACCGCCCACTAATTTATTATTCTCATCAAGCTGTCCGACAGTAGCCTTAAAGATGATATCGTTCCAGTCTTTTTCATTCCAATATTTTAAATTAGGTACGGCAATAGGATAACCGTCCTTGCCTTCTTTAAAGTTGTACCAAACCTTCAAGTTTTGTTTATCATTAAAGTCTTTATCCAAGCGGAAGTTAACGCCGTCCTCTTTCCACTTAGAACCGCCCAAAGTACCGGTACCGCCTACAATGCCATCTTTATATTTTGTATCGCCGGACATATCGCGATTGGCAGATAAGAAATAATGCCAGGAATTATCATTGCCTGCGCTGCCGGAGTAGCTGATAGCATATTTATGTTTATGCCAGGACCCGGTGGACAAATCAATCGAGCCGACATTCTGCTGCCCACCCTTACGGGTAATAATATTGATTACACCACCCAAAGCATCGGCACCATAAACAGAAGCGCCAGGCCCTTTGATAACTTCAATCTTATCGACATTTTCCATATTAGTTACTTGGTCAAGATTTACACCTGTAGATTTAGTGCCGGTAGTAGATTTATCGCTGGCTCTTGTACTTGCAGCATTATCTACACGTCGTCCATCCACCAAAATGATTACGCGAGTATCGCCGTTAATAGAAACTCCGTTATTATAAAATTGATAACCATATTCACCGCCGCGATAGCCTGGGTTTTGGAAGGTAACGCCGGGGATACGCTTAATTGCTTCCGTCAAATCGGTATAATGACGCTTTTCAATTTCCTCGCGGGTAATTACCTTTACGTCGCCGCCGGTACGGTAATAGGATTGCTCGGTAATAGTGTCGCCGAATTTATTTTTTGCGGCGTCCGCTTCAACTACAATTGTATCCAAAGTATAATCGTTTAAGTGTTCGTCGAAAGCTGCGCTGGCATTGGCGCACAGCCCCATAACCATCATCATTGCGGCAGCCGCCGTAAAACGTTTTTTAGTCATTTTCAAACACATCTTCTTTCATCATACGCCGCAGCCTGCGCTTCTACAGGCCGCGTTAGTTTCGCTTCAAAAACGCGCGCCGTTAATATACGTAAAGGTATATGTCTGCGCCGTTACCCAGTTGTTGATATCATGCTCGAATTTACCAAAATTAAAATTCATTTTGCGCGAACCGCCGGCCGCTATTTTGCACAAGGGCAGCTTCACCGGGCTGCCGGTAAATTGCCGCTGCTGTCCATCCTTATCGGTAAAGGTGATGCGCATAACAAACTCGTTTAATTTGGTAATGGTTAAATCGCTGCGCTTATTGACAAAGCTGCCGGTAACGCACAGGTCGCCGCCGGATACCCACACCTTGGACGTAGTCCAGTCCAAAATCATTTTATCGCCGGAAACTTCCGCTGCGGAAGCAAAGGCTGGGCACATCAGCGCCAATAAAAGCGCCAGCACCAAATAAATTCTTTTCATGATTCCTCCTTTCCCTCAAATTTCGTGAGAGTGTGTTGTGAGAAAAACTAAAATATTTTCAAATGATGAATCCGCTGTCCATGTTTCGCTTATTCATCACAGGAAAGCATCTGAAATTTTCTTTTACTTGCTTTATTGAATTTATTTATCTTTTATTTGTTTTGAGTTATTAGCTTTATTGATACTTATTTCTGCTTGTATTATACTCTCTTGTCCCCCCCTGTCAACCTAAAATCCGCTTCAAGCGGATTTTATTTGAAATGCTGCCGCATTTCGGGGGAACGTGCGTTAGAAAGTGCGTAACTTATAGTCTTTCCCTTGTTGCGTCTGCGCTCACCCCAAAAATCATCAACAAAAAAGACGCTGCATTGCTGCAACGCCTTAAAGCCTTTTTGGTTACCTAACTATCTTTAATTTTAAAAATCAGCAAAAAGGTTGCCTTACGGCGGCCTTTAACATAAACACTAGCTGCAACAACGTCAATTTTAATCATACTAAAATGCGCTTCTTCAATAAATAATCAAATATATCCTTACACCTATCACGTCAATAGCCGCATGTCCGGTTAACAAAAATACGAGTACTCACAAAAATTTTTACCAGAAACTGCGTGAACCCCTTCGCCTTATTCTCCGCGCTGCGGATTTGTAAAAAATCTGCAACAAATGATATTATCTCTTATTTATTTTTGACTTTTAAATATCTGTACCTTATAATGAAAATCAGAAGCTTAATAAATTACGGCAAGCCTTTTAAGCATTGCCGTCGTTATACAAGCGAGGTGATTTTTATGAAAAAGCTTTCTTTAATTACCGTTTTTCTGGCCGCCTGCCTAGCCGCACAGCTGGCCAGCGCGCAGACCGTCACTCTGAATAAAGCGGAAAAGCTTGTTCCGCAAGGCTGGACCGTAGCGGACGACGATTTAAAATTCAAAAAGGATACGCAAGCGCTGCTCAATGACGACGGCGAAGTCATCAGCGGCATACTGAACAGCGACACCTATCTGCGTCCCACCGGCTGGCAAAGCATCATCAACGATTACTGCTATGTGCAGGCCTCCAGCGTTTTCTTCCCGCGCTTCTTCCGGCCTGTAGGCGTGCGCTACGGCATCGCCATTCCCACCTACGGCCATGTGCGCTATAAAAGCGGCAGCCTTGTCCATTTTGCCAAGGATGGTACCGTCCTCAGCGGCACTATTGACGAAAAAACTACCGTTGCCCTGCAAAAGGACCGTTACGGCTTTGTAGATTTCAAAGCGGACACAGTCCTGACCTTCGATGCCGAAGGCCATATTATCAGCGGCACGCTGGCAGACGATACGCGCCTGCGTCCCTTAGGCTGGCAGCAAAACCGCACGAATGCCGCTAACGCAGGCTTTCTGGAATTTAAGGGCAGCCGCACCATCACCTTCGATACTGACGGCTATGTTACCGGCGGCACTGTTAAAGAAGCCGCCAGCTGGAAAAATGCCGACGGCGAAATAATTACCCTCCCAGCCAAAGCCAACGTGCGCTTTACCGCTGACGGAGCAGAAATAATCGATTCCAAGAAATAATCTAAAAGATGAAAAATGGAGCTGCCTCTACCAAAGCAGCTCCGTTTTTTATTTGCGCATTATTCATTTAAGATAGCAGAAGCCAGGACAAAAGATTTTTCTTCTGTACGCCAGCGTAATCCATTTCGCCAAAAACTTCATCTAAAGTCAGTAAATATTTAGGATAATTGTCCGGAATATTTTTAAAGGGCGCCAGCTCGCGCCGCAGGGTGCTTTCCTCCAACGCCGTAGCAGAAACCTGATAATATTCAGCTCTGCCATCCTTCCAGGCGATAAAGTCCACCTCGCTGTTTTCCAAATCGCCTACATATACCTCATAACCGCGCCGCAGCAGCTCCAAATAAACCACGTTTTCCAAAACATGTCCTATGTCGCTTGCTTTATTGCGCACTAACAGATTGCGCAAGCCCAAATCCACTACATAATATTTTCCCAAAGTCGTCAGCAGCTGCTTGCCCTTAATATTGTAGCGCGGCGCTTTATACAAAAATAAAGCGTCCGTATAGCCCTGCAAATATTTGTCAACAGTTTTGCTGTCCACGCCCTTGCCCGCAGATTTCAGCGTATTAGCAATTTTATTCACGGAAACCCTATTGCCGATATTATCCACCATAAATTTCGCAATATTCCCCAGAGCCGTCACATCGGCAACTCCCAACCGCTGAACAATATCGTTAAGAATAATAGTATTATACACATCCTGCAAATAGTTTTTCGCGTCGCTGCCAAAGCTATTATACCGCGTAATAAAAGGAAGCGCTCCATATTCCAAATAAAGATTGAATTGCTGTCCCCTGCTCAGCTGCGCATAATCGCCTTGCAGCCCCTGAATAAATTCCTTAAAGGACAATGGCAGCATTTTTAATTCCACATAACGTCCGGAAAGCACCGTAGCCAGCTCGCCCGACATAAAATAAGCGTTGGAGCCGGTCAAATACAAATCACAATTATCTTTTATAAAAAGACTATCCACTGCTTTTTGATATTCCCGGCAATGCTGCACCTCGTCCAGAAAAATATAGTTCATGCTGCCAGCCTGCAAGCGTTCTGAAATATACGTATACAGCCGGTGGTAGTCGCGTAAAAGCTCAAACTCGATGGCCTCAAAATTAACTGTAAGAATCTGCTCCGGTCGAACGCCCTGACGCAGCAAATGCTGCCTGAATAAATCAAATAAGGTAGATTTACCGCACCGTCTGACTCCGGACACTACCTTAATAATCTGTTTGCTTTGCCACCGTTCCAGCCAAGCTAAATATTCCTGCCGCTCAATCAACTGCATATCGCTCACCTCTTTGCGTATATTATACGCTAAAAGCGCAGCCAGCGCAAATTTTTCCGGAATCAATTCCCAATTTTTCTCCAAAAATAGATTTTTCTGGATTCTATTCCGTATTTTTCGTCAAAAAATATTTTTTTTGGAATTCATTCCAGATTTCCGCTTAAGCAGTAAACCGGCAATAAATTATCCTGCGCCTTAATGCGTACCGTCCACTATCTGAATGCCTGCTGCCTCCAGCTCCTCGACGATAGCTTTAATTTTGGGGCATAAATGCTTTACTCCCTCCGCATCCTTTTTATGGGTGCAGTTGCTGATATGCAGCGCGTCCAGCTCCAGCGCCTTCATGCGCTCTATTTTTTTTCGGATGCCCTCCTGATTGCCCAGCAGGGAATCGCCGCAGCCGTTACAGGTCCACATAGCCGTCAGCCGCAGCTCCTCCTCGCCGTATTGCGCAAAGCTTTTTTCATGGTCAAACATCGCCCGCAGGCAGCCCGACCCGGCGCAGGACGCCGAAGTCTGTAAACAACGTAAAATCGCTATTCTTTTCATAATTTTCCTCCAAAAATAAAATGTCAGCATTTTTGCTATATAATATTATATAGCTTTTTATTCCACATGGCAAATTAAGCTTTACCTTTCGATTCTTGTGTTATTCGCCCGCGAATTAATCACTTCTATAGCCACAGTGCTGTATAATTTTTCCCCTTCATAAAAATAAATATTGCCGCTGGCTACATGGTACTGCTGCAAAGCTTTCCTGTCCACATAAAGCTCCACGTTGACCGGAATACTGCCGCGCACCTTTTTTAATACCGTATGCTTTTCCAGTTTGGGCCACAGTCCCTTCTTCGTTCCCTGGGAAAGCATCATCGTCATGCCTGTACCTTCGCAAGTAAGCTGCGCCCTGTCGTCGGCGCGCAAGCGCAAATACAAGGTAGCTATATTGGGATTCAGCCACGATTTCAAAAATCCCTGTCTTCCTAAATCCACCGTACAGAAAATAGTTTTTCCCGGCGCCAGCTGCGCAGCTTTATACGCCCGTTCGTTGGCATTTTCTCCACGCAGCAGCATCAGCCCGAACATAACTGCCAGCATAAATACAAAAAGGCCTGTTCTTCTTAACCATATTCTATTCATGCTTCAGCACACCGCCCTTCAGTCTGCCGTAAAAATATTTGCCTCCCAAAAGCAGCAGCGCAAAAATGCCCGGCGTGCAGCTCAAATGACAGCTGCCGCAAATACCGGTACAGCCGCCGCCCTGCGCGCTAAAAGCAGAAACAGGAATCCCCATGGACAGCAGAAAAGTCAACACCCTATTTTTCATCATCGCGCCTCCCATAGCCTATAGCCTGCACCGGACAAACATGCCGACAAACGCCGCAAACAATGCAATTATGCAGGCAGACTGCAGCCTTACCCTGCTCCATAGTAACAGCCTCCATAGGGCAATGCTTCGCACATTCGCCGCAGCCGATGCAATCCTGGCGCTTTACCTGCATATGCCGCACAAAAGGCAGCCTGCTGCTTACAGCATACGCCAGGCTTTGCGCCGCTCCCACCGGGCACAAAAAATTGCAGAAGCCCCGCCCGCCTTTAGTAAACAGACCGAAAACACCCAGCCATAAAATTGCCGTCAGCAGCAGGCTGGAATTTAACGCAATAAAATAGCCTTGGGTATAATAATTCGCCAGTAAATCGAACACAAAGAAATTGCAATACGCACAAGCCAAAACGCCGTCGAAAAAAGGCACTAAGCAAAAGCCTGCCAGCATACCGTAGCGAACAGGCGCTATTTCCGTATGCCTGCGCCAGCTTATTTGCCAACGGCTGGGGACCAGCCTGCTGAGATATTCCGTAAAAGCTCCTGCCGGGCACAAGCGTCCGCAAAACACAGGCCCTAAAAGGCAGGCTGATAAAAGTAAAATCACCGTTCCCAGCACGCTTACCGCGCTGAACCGCAAGAATTTGCCATCCAACAAATGCTCGATAGGTATGCGGAAGCACAGGCTATGAATCGACATGGGCTGCCATATTCTGCGCAAAACTCTGCTCTATTACGATAAATTAGGGCTGATTACGCCAGAGGTAATCCTTGATAACGGCTATCGCTATTACAAACGTACGCAGCTTTTCCTGTTAGAGCTGGTCGTTACTCTGCGCCAGCTAAACGTGCCGCTGACGAATATTCAAGCCTATCTTAACCAGCGTTCGCCTGATAATTACCGTAAGCTTTTGGTTAAGCAGCAGCTTGCTATCTCGCAGGAAATAAAGCGTTTGCAGCAGCTTCAGCAAAAGCTGGATAATTATATAGACAAGCTGCAAACGCTGGAACAGCTGCCCTACGGCATTATCACCGAACAGCAATGCCCGGAGCAATATCTTTTCGTTACCAAAAGCTGTAAAACGCAGGATAATTTTAAAACTCGTTCGCTGCACGCCGCAAAGCTTTTCTTATCTCTGCGCGATAAGCTGCCCTTCAAGCAGCATGTATTTGGCTACATCGTAGATAAAAAAGCTCTTTTTGATACGGCCACCTTTCATAACATAGAATATTTTTATCCATTAGAAGAATGCCTGCCCAACGCCGCCTATCGCCTGCGTCCCGCAGGTACTTATCTTACATTATATTTTCAAGGCGTTTACATGTATAACAGCCAAAAATATTTGCAACAGCTGGGCGAATACTGCAAACAGCACGATTTAAAAGCGCTGTCCGACATTTACGTAACCAGCCTGCTTAATTATTGGACAACCACCAATACCGAAGAATACGCCTACCGCTTGGAGGTAAGGATAAAATAATAAGCGCACAAAAGCCGGAAGCTGACGCATATCATCAGCCTCCGGCTTTTACTTCCTATTAAATTATTATAAGTACCTATCGCTTGCTTTACGCTTTGGCTTCGCCTCACGCCAGCTTTACTGCGTCGGCGTTGAGCATAGGCAGCAGCTGCCCGTTCTTGCCGACGCGGTACAAACGCAAGCGCTCGATATCAGCCAGTTCCACCGGCAGCTGCAAAGCATACCGCTCGTTTAAAGCGTTCAGCAAATCCACCGCCTTCATGCTGCCAGTCGGCGTAATTTTGCAGTCAAAGGAAAAAACCGTATTTTCACCTTCGACAGTCACCGTCAAATGGGGGATATAAAACTTCACGTCGATTTCCTTAAAGCCGGCCTTCGTTTTCGGCGCAGCCTTTTTAAAGAGCAGCTGCGGCGCGGCGTTAAAGTCTGCCGCCGCCTCGCTGATGTCGGCAGCCCAAGGCAGCGTCACGCGGTACTCCGCTCCGGCCGCCTGGCTCATCAACGCCGCATGATGGGTATCCACCGCGTCCGCCGCCAGCACGCGAATGCCCCGGGGCAGCGCAGCGTCCAAAGCCTGTGCTGCCGCCAGCACCTCCATGGGCTCTGCTAACTCGATTTCAACAAATTCCGTATAGCTGACTACGCCCACGCCCAAAGCGGAGGCCAGGCTGAATTTCAAATGAGGATTAAAGCCCTCGGAATAAGCGGCAGGCAGCTTGGCGCGGCGAATGGCGCGCCCGATGGTGCGCACATATTCCAAATGGGAAATAAAGCGGATTTCCTGGTCCTTGGTTATTTGCATACGCAGCTTCATTCTGCCTTCGCCTCCTTCTGCCAATCGATAATTTTTACGCCCAGCTTTTGGCACACGCCGCAGCCGGTGCAGCTGCTGCGCCGACAGTCGTGGGTCAGCTGCTGCGCATAGGCCTTCTGCCATTCGTTCCACAAAAAGCGGCGCGCCACGCCCGGAGAAATATGCTCCCAGGGGAACACTTCATTTTCACCACGCTGGCGGGCAGCGTAAAAGTCCTTATCCAGCCCCGCCTCGCTGATGGCCTCCAACCAACGCTCATAGGAAAAGCAATCGCTCCAGCCGTCGAAACGCGCGCCCTTCTGCCAGGCCAGCAGCAGCGCCTTGCCTACGCGCCGGTCGCCGCGGGCAAAAACAGCCTCGATGATGCCGGTCTTGCCGTCGTGATAATTCAACGTCACGTTTTTGATCTTCTTGATTTCGTCCTTCAGCAAGAACTGCTTGCGGCGAATGGTTTCCAAATCGTTTTGCGCGAACCACTGAAAAGCTGTGTAAGGCTTGGGGACAAAGGAAGAAGCGCTCACCGTCACCTTGCAGCCCCGCTTGCCCGTAACCTGATAGTATTTATACTGCACCTTGCGCGCCAAATCGGCAATGGCCAGCACGTCCTCGTCGGTTTCATAGGGCAGGCCAATCATAAAGTACAGCTTGACGCTGTTCCAGCCCGATTCAAAGGCCGCGCCCACAGCGTTCATCAAGTCCTCCTCCGTGACGCCCTTATTGATAACGTCGCGCATCTTTTGACTGCCTGCTTCGGGCGCAAAGGTCAGGCCGCTCTTGCGCACGGCCTGCACCTCCTTGGCGATGGCCACGCAGAAGCTGTCGATGCGCAGGGACGGCAGGGATACGCTGACCCGCTCGTCCTTAAATTCTTCAATCATGCTGTGTACCATGGGCGCCAGGCAGGAATAATCGGCGCTGGACAGGGACACCAGGCTGATTTCGTTATAGCCCGTATTATCCACCAGCTTACGCGCCAAATCCTGCAAAACCTCCGGCTTGCGCTCGCGCACCGGACGGTACACCATACCCGCATGGCAGAAACGGCAGGCGCGGCTGCAGCCGCGAAAGACCTCCAGCATAATGCGGTCATGGACAATTTCACCAAAAGGCACGATAGGCGCAGTTGGGAAATCCACCGTATTCATATCCTTAACCACCCGCTTATACACCACGGGCGGCACGTTTTCCGCCAAGGGCACTACTTCCTTCAGCGTCATGTCCTCGTTGTACAACGGCTGATAGAAGCTCGGCACATAGATACCGTCAAGCTGCACGACCCGGCGCAAAAAGCCCATGCGTCCGCCACTGCGGCCGTTTCTTTTCCACTCCATATAGCAAGCCATAACCTCGTGCATAACCTCCTCGCCCTCGCCGATAATGGCAAAGTCGAAGAAATCCGCCAAGGGCTCCGGGTTATACACGCAGGGGCCGCCCACGATAACGAAGGGGTCGTTTTCGCCGCGCTCCTGGGTCAGCAAGGGCACGCCGCCTAAGTCCAACATATTTAAAATATTACTATAACTCAGCTCGTATTGCAGGGTAAAGCCCACAATATCGCACTGGCTCAAAGCTTTTTTTGTTTCCAGCGTGCGCAGGGGAATGCCGCGCTCCCGCATTTTGGCTTCCATATCTATCCAGGGAGCGTAAACACGCTCGGCCTGCACACCCTGCTGCCGGTTGAGCAGATGGTACAAGATTTTAAAGCCCAAATAGCTCATGCCCACCTCGTAGACGTCGGGAAAGGCCAGCGCGATGGTTGCCTCTACCTCCGCCTGCGGCTTGATAATGCTGCCAAATTCGCCGCCGGTGTAACGCGCAGGCTTCTGCACGCTGCTTAATATATCAATGGTCAAATCCTTCTCCATAAATCCTCCTAAAATTGCAGGTTCTGCTTGCGCACCTTAATATTCAGCAGCAAGGCCACCAGCATCAGATTAGTCGTCAGCGAGCTGACGCCATAACTTAAAAAGGGCAGGGGTACGCCCGTTACCGGCATAATACCGGCGGTCATGCCAATGTTGACCATCACATGGAACATGAACATACTGGTTACGCCCACCGCCAGCAGCGTGCCGAAATTATCGTCGGCGTCCAGGGCGATAGCGATGCCGCGCCAAATGATGATGGCATATAAAATGATGATGAACGCCGTACCGATAAAGCCAAATTCCTCACCGGCTACGGCAAAAATAAAGTCCGTATGGTTTTCCGGCAGAAAGTTCAGCTGGCTTTGCGTGCCCGCCAGCCAGCCCTTGCCCAAAAGGCCGCCGCTGCCGATGGCGATTTTAGACTGAATAACGTGATAGCCGCTGCCGAAGGGGTCCAGCTCCGGATTCAAAAAAACGCGGATACGGTTCTTCTGGTAATCCTTCAAAATCAGCCAGAATACCGGCAGCAGCGCCACAAAAAGCACACCCAGGCGAAAGAACCATTTATATTTAAAGCCGCTGACAAAAATCATGCCGACTAAAATAGCGATGAAGGTCAGCGAAGTACCTAAATCCGGCTGGCGCATAACCAAAATGAAGGGCACAAAAATATAAGCGAACACCGGAAGATAATCCTTAAAATTTTCCAGCCATTCAATGCGCTTATCCATAAAGGTTGCCAGACAGATGATTAAAAAGACCTTGGCAAATTCGCTGGGCTGAAAGGAAAGCGAACCAATTTGTATCCAGCGCTGCGCTCCCAGCTGGCTATGGCCGAACAGCATAACGGCTATCAGCAGCACTACATTAAAAATGTACAGCCTGCTGGCATAATTCTTCAGCATCCGGTAGTCAAAGGCAAAGGAAGCCGTAACCAGCAGCAGGCCAAAGGCCATAAACATGCTTTGGCGCTGCACATGCCAGGCCTTGCCCGTGCTTACGGCAAAGGAATGGGTGGCGCTGTCTATAAGCCCCAGGCCACAGCCCAACAGCAGGACTACGGCAGCGACGAGCCACCAATCCAGATTTTTCAGGATACGCTTAACGTCCATAACACCGCTCCCTCCCTACTGCTGCGCCTGCCGGACGCCGTCCGCCTGCTCCGGCGGGTCTTCGGGCATCCAGCCGCGTTCCTTGAAGAATTCCTCAAAGGCTTTATAAACTATGGGGCCGGCAGCCGTCGAGCCGAAGCCGCCCTGCTCCACAATGCAGACCACAACCAGCTCCGGGTCGTCCACAGGACCGTAGGCAACGAACAAGCCGTGGTCGCGTCCATGTGAATTTTCTGCCGTACCGGTTTTGCCGGCGATAGGCTTGGGCAGCCTGCTGAAATAAGAAGCCGTGCCGCCCTCCTGCGTGGTCGCGCTCATGCCCATACGCATATAGTCGATTGTCTGCTGGGAAACGTCGATATGCTTGCCCTCAGCCCTCTTAGGCTTGGCAAACATACTGCCGTCGGGATTAGTAATGCTGTCCACCAGATAGGGCTGGTACTTCATGCCGCCGTTAGCGACAATACCCAGCATTACCGCCAGCTGAATCGGCGTCGTCAGGTTAAAGCCCTGGCCGATGGCGGCGTTGAAGGTGTCGCCCAAGCGCCAGTCCTCGTCCCAAATATCGCGCTTTACCTGCTTGGAGGCCACCAGGCCCTTGCTTTCGCCCTCCAAATCTATGCCCGTAGGCTGACCAAAGCCATAAATGCGGGCATACTTAGCAATATTATCGATGCCCACGCGATAGCCCAGCTCATAAAAATACACGTTATCGCTCATGGCCAGCGCCTTGATGAAGGTCAGCCAGCCCAGCACCTCGCCGCCGGCGTTGCCCATGGTAGGTACTAAAGGATGAAAGCCGCCGTCATAAATGGGCTCGTCCAGCCGCACCTTATTCAGCTCAAAGGCGGCGCTGCCCGTAACTATCTTAAAGGTAGAACCGGGCGGATATTCGCCGCTAATAACCTTATTATTCAGCGGATAGCTTTCGTCATTGTTAATTTTATTCCAATCCTTGGAGGAAATACCATGTACAAAAAGGTTGGGGTCGTACCCCGGACGGCTGACCATGGCCCGGACTGCGCCGCTGCGGGGGTCCAGCGCCACTACGGCGGCAGCGCGGGCGCCGGAGGCAATACCGCTGCTGCGCAAGTAGGCCAAATGCTTATCCGTAAAATCCTCCAGCGCCTTCTGCAAACGGTAATCCAGCGTCAGGCGCAGGTTTTTGCCAGGCACAGGCTGCACGGAATCATAATGCTTTACCACGCTGCCGGCAACGTCCACCTCCTCCATAAAGGCTCCGTCTTCGCCGCGCAGGTATTTATCATAGCTCATTTCCAGCCCCGTCTTACCCACGATGCTGCCCTGGGTTACGTTTTTAAACAGCCCGTGCTCAATCTCGTAGGGACTGACCTCGCCCACATAGCCTAAAGCGTGTACCGCCAGCTCGTGATAAGGATAGGTACGGATGGGCTGCACCGACAGCATAACCTCCGGCATATAGCGCCGCTGCTCCTCGATGCGCGTTACCATTTCCGGCGACAAATTATTTTTAAGCATAATGGGCTCGTAATAATTAGCGCTGTCCTTGATTTTTTCCTCAATCTTTTCTACGGGAATATCCAAAAGAGCGCTCAAACGCTGCAAGGTTTCCGGCTTGTAATCGGCCTGCTTCTGCAGCACCACCGCATAGCCCGGCAGATTGTTGACCAGCTCATGCCCATCCTTATCGTAAATGATGCCGCGGGGAGCGATAATTTTGGACTGACGCAGGCGGTTGCCGTCCGACTGCTTGGAATAATAATCGCCGCGCCACAGCTGCAAATACACCATACGCCCCAGCAGCACGGCAAACAGCAGCAGGCACAGAGCCAGCATCGTCTGCAATCTTATTGTTTGATTTTTATTAAGCACGCCCTGCGCCTCCTTTCACGCCGCTTTATCAGTAGGAAATATCTTCCTCTTTTATCCACTCGTAAACGCGCTTTACCAGCAGCACCACCGGCGCTACCAAAAGCATATTGCCCAGAATATAGCCTAGGCTGTCTACAGCATAATCAAAAAAAATGCCCCAGCGGCCGCCGCTGCGCACCAGCTCCAGCCACCAGTAGCAAAAGCGCACACACGCGCTGCACAGCGCAATGGCCGTCATGTGAAAGGCCGCGTTGTCCTTGACTACCTTTTCCTTAGTCAGGCCGACCAAAAATCCCAGCGCCGCCCGTGTCAGCATATGATAGCCGAAAATTCCCACGGTCATAGCGTCCTGCAGCAGGCCCACGCCCAGCCCCGCCGCCATGCCGAAATATTCGCCGCGCACCATAGCGAAGGCATACAGCACCAGCAGCGGCAAATCGCAGGCCAGCCACCCGGTATAGAATACGGAGGCCGCTCCCTGTACCAGCAATAAAAGCAGAAACAGGACGGGCCAAATCAGTCTCCTCATTGTGCCTGTCCTCCCTGCGTTTCCAATTCAATTTTTTTCACCGGCGTAAAAGCCGTAATTACCAAAACATGCTCCACATCCGCTATATCGGCGGCGGCATGCACCTCGGCCTCCTGCAGCAGGCCCACGCTGTCCATACGGGTAGCCGTCACCGTACCAATCAGGATATCCGCCGGATGGCTGCCGCTGTAGCCGCTGGTCACGATAACGTCGCCCTGCCGGATATCGGCCTCACGAAAAATATGCTCTAAAAGCAGCGTATCGCCAAAGGCCGTTTTGCCGCCAATAACGCCCACAGCACGGGACCCGGCACGCAGCACGCGAGCGCCCACCTTAAAGCGCGGCGAATTGAGCAGCAGTACGCGGGCATAATCGTCGTAAACCTCGTCCACTACGCCTACCAGGCCGCCGTTGACCACAGCCATTTCCCGCCGCAGGCCCTTGTCCGCCCCGGCGTCGATATACATGCAGTCGCGCAAATCGCCGTAATTACGGGAAATAATCTTCGCCGCTACCACCGTTTGGCTTTGGTGCTGCTCCTTATAATCCAGCAGCGCCCGCAGCTGCAAATTTTCGGCGTAAATAGACGCCATCCGAATATTAGCATTGCGCAGCTGAATATTATCCTCTTTTAATTGTGCATTTTCACTTTGCATTACTGTCAGCGCTTTCCAGTAGCCCCGCAGGCTGTTGCCCGCGTTGCCGATACTGTTCAGCCCGCTTTCCGCCGGCAGCACCACCGCCGCTACGACGCTGTTGACCAGAGGGAAGCGGCTTCTTCCCGCCACGGCCATCGCCAGAAGCGACAGCAGGACGAAAACCGCCAGCACGCCCAGCATAAATTTTTTACTCATGCTGCTGCACCTGTTTATTTAGAAGTCATAAAGCCCTTACGGTAAACATCGATATTTTCCACGGCGATGCCCGTTCCCAAAGCCACGCAGTTCAGCGCTTCGTCGGAAACGAATACGGGCATGCCTGTTTCCTGCGAAATCAGCCGATCCAGATTGCGCAGCATGGAGCTGCCGCCGGTCATCACAATGCCGCGGTCCATAATATCGGCGCTCAATTCCGGCGGCGTACGTTCCAAGGTATTGCGCACAGCGTCCACAATCATGCTCACGGGCTCGTCCACCGCCTCGCAGATATGGTTGGCGTTGACCTCGATGTTTTTCGGCAGGCCGCTGAGCAAATCGCGCCCACGTACTTCCATAACCGCAGGGTTTTCCACCGGCATGGCGGTGCCGATTTCAATTTTAATATTTTCCGCCGTGCGTTCACCAATCAGCATATTAAAGGCTTTGCGGATATAACGCACGATTGCGCTGTCGATAGCGTCGCCGCCGCAGCGCACGCTTTTGCTGACTACGATGCCGCCCAAAGAAATGACCGCCACCTCGCAGGTGCCACCGCCAATATCAACCACCATGCTGCCGGTAGCCTCCTGCACGGGCATGCCTGCGCCGATAGCCGCAGCCATCGGCTCCTCGATAAGATAAGCCTCGCGGGCGCCGGCCTCAATGGTCGCGTCGATAACGGCGCGTTTTTCCACCTCCGTAACGCCGGAGGGCACGCCTACCAGAATACGTGGGCGCACAAAAGTACGGTTGCCCATAGCCTGCTTAATAAAATATTTCAGCATGGACTGGGTAATTTCGTAATCGGCGATTACGCCGTCCTTCATGGGACGAATAGCCACGATATTGCCCGGCGTGCGGCCGATCATGCGCTTGGCCTCCGCGCCGATAGCCAGCACCTCGTTAGTATCCTTTTCCACAGCCACTACCGAAGGCTCACGGATAATGATGCCCTTGTCCTTGCAGTGTACCAGCGTATTGGCCGTACCCAAATCTATACCCATATCGTCGGACATATTATTAAAAATGCTAAAATTAGGGAACGTAAATTTCATGCTTGCCTGTCCTCCTACGCCTCTAAGGCTCCTTCTTCCTGAAAGCTGTAATAGGTGCCGTCGCCGATAATCACATGGTCCAAAAGCGGAATGCCCAGCGTCCGCCCTGCCGCTGCCAAAAGCTGCGTCAGCTCGCGGTCCTCGCGGCTGGGGCGCGGTTCGCCCGACGGATGGTTGTGCGCCGCCACTATGGCCGCCGCTCCCTGCAAAATTGCCGGCTGAAAAACCTCCCGCGGATGCACCGGCGCGTTATCCAGCGTCCCTTCGGACACCAGCTGCGTACCTATTACTTTATTTCTGCTGTTCAATAAAACCACTATAAACTGTTCTTTTTTAGCGTAGCGCAGACGCGGCATTAAAAACGCTGCGCAGTCCTGCGGCCCGCTGAAATGAATTTTATCTAAAGGGCGGGCGGACGCAATGCGCCTGCCAAGCTCCAGAGCCGCCAGCACAGTAGCTGCCTTGGCCTGCCCCAGGCCCCTTATTTGCATAAGCTCGTTGATATCCCGAATTCCCGCCAAACGCCGGTACAAGCCGCCGTCAGCCGTCAGCTCGCCCGCCAGGGCCAAAGCCGATTTGTCCGCCGTGCCCGTTCGCAGCAAAACTGCCACCAGCTCCGCGTCGGTCAGCGCCTCCACGCCGCGCAGAAGCATTTTCTCCCGCGGCCTGTCCTCCAAGGGTATCTCTTTAATCGTTTTTTTGTTGTTAATATTGTCGATACTGCTGAAATCATTACTGCCGCGTAAACGGCAGGCCCTGCCTCCGCAGTTTTTAATCACCAGTCATGTCGGCTCCCAATTCCTTAAACATTTCGTACAGCATGGTCAAGGGCAGTCCTACTACATTATTGTAGCAGCCGTCGATTTTTTCTACCAGCAGCGCGCCCCTGCCCTGAATACCATAAGCGCCCGCTTTATCCAGAGGCTCGCCCGTAGCGACATACTCCCGGATTTCCTGTGCGCTCAGCCTGCGGAAAAGCACGCTGGTAGCGCAGTCTTTATACAGCTCCCGTCCGCGGTAACGCACCGCCACGCCGGTAATCACCGTATGGCTGCGACCGGATAAACGGTTCAGCATAGCCTCCGCTGCCGCAGCATCGGCAGGGTTGCCCAAAATATCCTCGTCGATAACGACTATCGTATCCGCTGCGACCACGGGAACAGCGTCCCCCTGCGCCGCCGCCACCGCACGGCATTTGCCGCGGGCATTATTCACGGCCACATGCCGCGCCTCCGCCGCTTTGCCGTCAGCCTCCGCAAAATCTGCGGGGCAAACCTGCACGCGGACGCCGACCTGCTCCAGCAAGGCCAGCCTGCGCGGTGAAGCCGAAGCTAAAACCACCTGCATCATTACGCTCCGTTCTAGCTCTTCCTGCTCATATCGATAACCATTTCCTCGGCCTGAATTTCAAAAATTACAGGCTGCCGTCCCTGACGCACAGCGTCGCGTCGGAAAATGCGGGCGTAGCTTACGGTTACTATCAGCCACAGCACCACGCCGCCGGCAATAAAGGGCAGCTTATCCATATGGAAAAAGGTCGCCAGGCTATTGCCAAAAGCCACGCCGGCCAGCACGCCGCCAAGAGGCAGACCGTACATAATCAGCTTAGCCTTGGTTTCGTCCATATCGCGATATTCGGCGCCAACGATATCCCCTGCCTTGGCGCCCACGGGATTCCAGCAATCAAGGTACTTAGGCAGGCCCGTAAGCTCGCTTTCCGTTTTATCAACCTTGACCTCGGCTCTTTCGCCGTGCTTCTTTACAACTATACCTCTAATTTCAGTCATGCGCTACAAACCCTTCCTTTATCAATATGCATGCACAAAAACATACCAGTAGCCAAAGCCGAAAACCACGCCGTAAATAGCAAAGAATACCAGCACGCCCTGCCAGCAGACGGGATAACCGAAATTGATATCCTCGCCGAAAATACCGCGGCGGTTAAAGAAGGTATATTTTTTGCGTTTTCTGAACCAGGCCAGCTTATTATCCGGCCCTACCAGCTTAGCCACAAGATAAATATACGCAAACGCGCCGAAAAAAACCTGCATAACCCGGGAGCAAATGGCCACAGGCGCTACGTTTTCCAAGCCTTCCATAAACTAAAACCTCCTACCGTAATTAAAGCTGAATGAATTTGTCCGGCATTTGTCTGCGCAGCTGCTGAATAAATTTATCGCTGCACTTAAACAGCAGCCCGGCCAGCTTATTTTTTTTGCCTTCAGTAAATACTAATAAACGTTGGGGATTATTGTCCAAAGAATTGTAACGATGAATATAATGGCTGATTTTCGTCTTGCGGAAAAAGCTCTTGACGTATTTGTCCGTAAAGCTTTCGGTACGCGTTAAATCCACAAAATAGCTGTGCTTGATAAAGCCCAAGCCGCTGGTCACGACCTCCAAGCGTTTATCCTTATACAGAATCAGCGTATACTTAAAGGCCACGCGCCAAACCCACAGCGCCAGCAAAACAAAATCCATGCCCCAGCCCAAAAGGTTAAAGCGCCGGCTTTCCTGAAGGCCCTGCCATTCGTAAACGAACAGGCAGCCGATAAGGATAAGCGCAGCTCCCGCAAAAATTTTCCTTTCAAAACCGGTACTGGATTCCTCACGATAGATTTCTTCCAAAGTATTCCCTCCATCTTTAACGTGTAACAACACTATTCCATTTTTAATCTTAATAATTATATCAAATTTCACAGCTAAAGCATATACCCAAAGCCGGTAAATAGCAATAAAAATGTGAATTTTAGCGCAGGCGAAAACGTACTGACGCCAAGGCTTTCGCGCCAATATAAATTGCTCAGAACAAGCGCCTTCGCCAAACGCCCGCTCATGGATTATACAAAATCATATGCAGAATAGTGGTTTCAGCTCCAATATTGCGATAGGAATGCCTCGTATCGCCCTTGAAGCGTATGCTCTCGCCTTTAGTTACGGAAAAGCGTTTATCTCCCGCTTCTATTTCCAGCGTTCCGCAAAAAATAGTAATAAATTCCGTCGTCCCCCGAAGATGCGGCTCGGACTGCAAATAGCTGCCCGGCTCTAATTCCAGGTAATAAACGGCAAATCTGCGGTTTTCATCATCCGGAAAAATAGAATAATTTTTTACCTTGCCGCCGTCCTCTAAAAGCGGCTGTATTTCAGAGGTTTTAACAATTTCATAGGGAACTTTGGGTCGAACCGTCAAAGCGTCGAACGGCACCTTCATTCCGTTGGATAATTTCCATAACGTAGAAATCGTCGGGTTGCCCTCGCCGCGTTCAATTTGGGCCAGCATACTTTTGCTGACGCCGCTTAATTTTGCCAATTCGTCCATGCTCAATTTATTTTCTTCCCTAAGACGCTTAATATTTTTGGCAACAATCATATTCATCGTATCCACAAAAAATTTACTCCTCTCTATTGACAATATAGCGCACTTATTATATCATTAAATCGCACACAATGTGATATATCGCACCGTTTGTTATATTATATAATTTTATTTTTAGCTTGTAAAGAACTATGCGCACCAATCTATGCCTAACAGCAGTTGACTGATACGGCATTCGACGCAATGCAAAAAAATTTTCAATGCTTGCCTGCGGCCTGTAATTGCAGCTATCGTCCCGACTGCTGTGATGCGCAATTAAATTTTCGTACGAGGTGATTAACATGTTTCCTGTATCTGATTTTTTAATCTATTGTTTTATTACCGCTTACACACCGGGGGCCAATAATCTTCTGTCCATGAACAATGCGGCGCGCTTGGGATTCAGAAGAAGCTATCGCTTCAATTTAGGAATTACCGCAGGCTTTTTTATTGTTATGAGCCTCTGCGCAGCCTTTAGCTCAGCTTTATATACCGCGCTTCCAAAGGTCAAAATCTTTATGCAGCTTGCAGGAGCGGCTTACATGGCGTACCTTGCGTGGAAGGTCTGGAAAACATCTTCTGATTTGAAAATGAAAAACAATAATGAAGCCAGCTTCCTTGCCGGAATGGTATTGCAATTTATGAATCCAAAAATTTACATTTATGCGATTACCGCCATGTCCCTTTACGTCCTGCCCGTATTTCATTCCCCGGCCGCTTTAATTTGCTTTACCATTATTTTGACAGTCATCGGAGCTTCCGGCACTTACGTATGGGCATTGTTTGGTTCCGCCTTCTGCAAATTTTTTGCCCGGCATCCCCAAGCCGTTAATTGCGTTATGGCGCTGCTGCTGTTATACTGCGCGGTATCCTTATTTTTCTGAAAAAATTCAATCTTAATTCTGTAACAAAAATTAAAAACGGCGGGACGAACGCACCGTCCCGCCGTTTACTACGTTATAAAATTCACCCTTTCCTTTCATTTTATAAAACGGCTCTTGTGAAAATCATCTATTGCGCAGTCAGATTCTGCAAAATTATTTCTAATTCTTTCTTCTGCATAATCGTGCCCCTTTCTATTCGCGTACCTGACCGCTGCCGCAGATAAGATACTTCGTCGAAGTCAGCTCCGGCAAAGCCATAGGCCCGCGGGCGTGCAGCTTCTGCGTGCTGATGCCGATTTCCGCGCCGAAGCCAAACTCGTTGCCGTCGGTAAAGCGAGTAGAGGCGTTGACGTACACTGCCGCTGCGTCCACCGTTTTCTGGAACAGCTGCGCCTGGCTGTAATCATTGGTCACGATACATTCGCTGTGGCCCGTGCCGTAGCGGGCAATATGCTCCATAGCCTCCTCGATGGAAGCGACAATTTTTACGGACAAGCGCAAATCGCCGTACTCCGTAGACCAATCCTCTTCGCTGGCAGGCACTACGGCGCCGTCCATTGCCTGCACCCCTGCGTCGCCGCGGATTTCTACGCCCGCCGCTTTATACTGCGCCAGCATGGCGGGCAAAAAACGCTCCGCAATATTGCGGTGTACCAGCAGCGTTTCCATAGCGTTGCATACGGAAGGACGCTGCACCTTAGCGTTGAAAGCAATCTTCACCGCCATCTCCACATCGGCGCTGGCGTCCACATAGGTATGGCACACGCCTGCGCCGGTTTCGATAACCGGAACGGTAGCGTTCATCACCACGGTCTTAATCAGGCCTGCGCCGCCGCGGGGAATGACCACGTCCACCAAACCGTTAAGATGGATTAAATCGCTGACGGCCTGACGGTCGCTGGTGTCGATAAACTGAATGGCTCCACCCGGCAGCCCCGCCGCTTCCGCAGCCTGCGCCAACACGGACGCCACCGTCTTATTGGATTCCATGGCCTCACTGCCGCCCTTCAAAATTACGGCGTTGCCTGATTTCAGGCACAGCCCCGCAGCGTCCGCCGTTACATTGGGACGGGCTTCGTAAATAATGCCGATAACGCCCAAGGGCATGCGCACCTTAGTGATCTGCAAACCGTTAGGCAAAGTTTTGCCGTCCACTACGTTGCCCACCGGGTCGGGCAGCGCCGCCACCTGACGCAAGCCGTCGGCCATACCGGCGATACGCGCTTCCGTCAGCTGCAAACGGTCCAGCATGGAACTGCGCATGCCTTTAGCCCGCGCCGCTTCCATATCTTTTTCATTAGCCGCTAAAATTTCCACACAGCCTTTTTCCAAAGCCGCCGCCATCGCCAGCAGCGCTTTATTCTTTACGGCGGTTCCCGCTACGGCCAGCTTAGCCGCAGCCTTTTTCGCCGCCTGAGCCTTGCTCTTTACTAATTCATAAGTTTCCATCTGCGTCGCCCACCTTCAAATTTATTGCAGGATAACGAGATCGTCGCGGTGAATGACCTCGTCATAATTTTTATGACCTAAAATATTGGCGATATCGCCGGACTTACAGCCTTTGATTTTCGCCAGCTCCTCCGAAGTATAATGCACCAAACCGCGGGCCAGCTCGTGGCCCTCCCTATCGATAACGCTGACGGTGCTGCCTGTCTGGAAGCTGCCCACCACCTCGTACACGCCTGCGGGCAGAATACTGCAGCCTCCGGCCTTGCGGATAGCCTTGGCGCAGCCGTCGTCCACCACGATGCTGCCCTGAATCTGCGCGCCGAAGGCCAGCCAACGCTTGCGGAACTGCAAACGGTTTTCGCGGCTGACGAACAGCGTACCCAGTTCCTCGCCCTGCAAAATTCGCGGAATAGCGTTCTTTTCCGTGCCGCTGGCAATCACCAGCTGAATGCCGCTGTTAGTGGCCGCCTTAGCCGCCTGAATTTTCGTCGCCATGCCGCCGGTGCCGCGGGCCGAGCCTACGCCGCCGGCGCTGGCCTCTACCTCCGGCGTTATTTCCAGTACCGTGGACACCAGCTTGGCGTCGGGGTGTGTAGCCGGGTTAGCCGTGTACAAACCGTCGATATCCGAAAGAATAATAACTAAATCGGCGTCCACAATACCGGCCACCAGCGCCGACATATTATCGTTGTCGCCAATTTTCAGCTCGTCCAGCGCCACCACGTCGTTTTCGTTAACCACGGGGATAACGCCCTGCTTAATCAGCTCCATAAAGGTATTGCGGGAATTGGTATAACGATGGCGGTCGATGGCTTCCATGCGGGTAATGAGTACCTGCGCCACAATCTGCCCGTAATCGGCAAAGATTTTTTCATAGGTGTGCATCAGCACGCCCTGGCCCACGGCGGCGGCAGCCTGCTTGCCGGGAATAGTAGCCGGCTTGGCAGGCAGCCCCAAACGGTCCACACCCACGGCCACCGCACCGCTGGATACCAAAATCATTTCCTTGCCCTGGTTCTGCAAATCGCTGATTTCCCGCGCCAGTCTGTCTATCTGGCTAAAATTGCGCTTGCCGTTGGCGTAAGTAATCGTACTTGTGCCAACCTTTACCACAATGCGTTTGGCCTTGCGCAAAGCCTCGCGGTATGCCTTCCCCTCATTCATAGCCCTTTGCTCCTTATCAATTATTATCTTTATAATCGAAAACCATATCGCGGATACGCACCGTCTGGCCTTCCTCCACGCCTTTTTCCTTCAACGCTTCGTCGATGCCCAGTCGCTTCCAAATCAGCTGGAAGCGGTACAGCGCCTCATCGTTGTCAAAATTGGTCATAGCTACCAGTCGCTCGATATTTTTGCCGCGCACCTCCCAGTCCGTATCGTTGCCCACAACTATTTCATAGCTGTCCGGGTCGATTTCGTCGAAGCGCGCCAGATTTTCCTCGTCTTCTTCCGGAACGTACTGCTGCAGCAAATCGTAAGCCTTAAACATAAGCTCCCGCAAGCCGTCGCCGGTTGCGGCGCTGGCCTTGCAGATTTCGTAGCCCTTTTCCTCCACATACGTCTTCAAGCGCTCATAATTTTCCTGCGCGTCCGGCAAGTCCATTTTATTAGCCACAACAAGCTGCTTACGGCGCGCCAAACGCTCGCTGTATTCCGCCAGCTCGTTGTTAATCTTATCAAAATCATCCAGCGGGTCGCGTCCGTCCACGCCCGCCACGTCCACAATATGCAGCAGCACCTTGGTACGCTCCACATGACGCAAAAAGTCATGGCCCAGGCCCACGCCAGTGTGCGCGCCTTCAATCAGGCCGGGAATATCCGCCAGCACAAAGCTGCGCTCCTCGTCCAGACGCACCACGCCTAAAACCGGGGACAGCGTCGTAAAATGATAGGCCGCAATTTCGGGGCGGGCAGCGCTGACCTGCGCGATAATGCTGGACTTGCCCACGCTGGGGTAGCCCACCAGGCCCACGTCCGCCAAAAGCTTGAGCTCTAATTTCAGCCAGCGGTTTTCGCCCGGCTCGCCCTTTTCCGCAAAGGTCGGCGCACGGTTGGTGCTGGTCACATAGCAGGCGTTGCCCTTGCCGCCGCGTCCGCCTTTGGCAGCCACATACTGCTGGCCGTCCTCCACCAGGTCGGCCATTACCGTACCGGTGGCGTCGTCGCGCACCAGCGTACCCATGGGCACCTTAACGTAAACCGTATCGGCGCGCATACCGGTGCAGTTCTTCGTGCCGCCCTGACCGCCGCGCTTAGCCACATATTTGCGCTTATAGCGGAAGTCGATCAGCGTATTGAGATTTTTATCAGCCACCAAAACCACGTCGCCGCCGCGTCCGCCGTTGCCGCCGTTCGGGCCGCCCTTTTCCACAAATTTTTCCCGGCGAAAGCTGCTCATACCGTCGCCGCCGTCGCCTGCTTCTACATAAATTCTCGCTCTGTCAATAAACATGATTCTATTCTCCTATTGCCGGATTTAAAATTACTTATAGCTGGTAATATTATACCATGTCGACCGCGGCTCTGTCATCGTCTTCGACTCGCCAATCGCCGGGTGCCAGGTATAAGTTGTACCACAAGGGCATCTGCTACAGCCGCATCTGATTCAAAAAATTCAAGCTGTTAAGCTGCTTGTCCGTCTGAAAAAAAATAAATTTATACAGCAGCCGTTCCAGCGCCATCAAATCACCGCCGCGCACCGCAAAGAGCGCAGGCCTGGCAAAATCCAATCGCTCCAGCCACTGCCACAACCGCCGCGTACCGTCGCCGCAGGGCTCCAGTCCCTCCCCCGCATAAACGGCGCGGCAATCGGCGCACAGCGCGCCGCCCTGCAGCGGACTGAACCAGGCATCTTCGCCTGCGCTGAGCTCCCTGCCGCAGCCCACGCAATGGCTCAGCTGGGGCGCAAAGCCCGTCAGTCCCAACAGCTTGATAGCAAAGGAAAGCACCACCAGCCGCGGATTGCGTTTAGTTAAGGTCGCCAGCGTTTCCCTGAGCAAAGCGTACAGCTCCTCCTGTGGCTCCCTGTCCTCCGTCAGCACAGCGGTAAGTTCCGCCGCCACCGCGCCGTAAGCCATCTGCTGCATATCAAAGGCCTGAGGCAGCCGCACCAGCTCGCAGCTGCGCAGCTTATCGATTTTCTGTCCCTGCTGCACCTCGATATTGAGACAGGCGAAGGGCTGTAACAACCGCCCCTGCACATTTTTCACATAACGGGCGCCGTAAGCGATAAAACGCAGCTTGCCGTATTTTTTTGTAAAGCAGACCACATACTTATCCGCCGTCTGCCAATGTCTTACATGCAGCACCACCGCTTCGTCCTGCAAAAGCTCCCGCTCGTTGTCCGTCATTTCAACCTTCTTCGGGAAAAATCCCTTCGTCAATCAATTTTATTTTTATCAGCCGCACTCTGACGCTTTTCCGGCAAAGACGCCGCCTGCACCCGCAGCACGCGGAAGCCCTCCGCTTCGATTACCTTAAAGCAGTACGCTCCCACAATCACCGCGTCGCCCACCTGGGGCTGGCGTCCCAAAAGGCCGAAGACGTAACCGCCGATGGTATCCTCCTCTGCCTCGTCAAAGGTCAGGTGCAAAAGCTCGCCGATATCGTCCAGCAGCACCATGCCGTCAAATTCGTAACCGCCGTCCGCCAGCTGCACCACGTCCTCCGGCTCCATGGCCTCATGCTCGTCCTGAATTTCGCCGACGATTTCCTCGACTAAATCCTCCATCGTAATGAGTCCCGCCGTGCCGCCGTATTCGTCAGCTACCAGCACCATCTGCACATGACGCTGCTGCATCAGGCGCAAGGCCTTGGCCACGGGCATAGCTTCGGGAATAACCACGATGGGCCGCATCAGCCGCCGCAAATCATTCTGCTCCTCGCCGCCAATAGTCAGCAAATCGCGCACATGAATCGTGCCGATAACGTTATCCTTATCTTCAACGCACAAGGGATAGCGCGTGTGGCGGCTGCCGCGAAATTTTCCGCTAAGCTGTCGCCAACAAAAAGGCAGATCATATCCTGCCGCGGCACCATCACCTCGCGGGCTACCCGGTCGGCAAAATCAAAAACATTATCGATCATTCTGCTTTCAAGCTGGTCTATCTGTCCCTTCTTTTCGCTGGCGCTGACAATGCGGCGCAGCTCGTCCTCGCTGCGGGCTATGTCCTCCACCGGCCGGGCGATATGCAGCAGCCTGCGCAGCGCCGCCGAAGCCTTGCTGGAAACCCACACCAAGGGATACAGCAGATAATGCAAAAAAATTACCGGATACACCGTAGCCGCAGCGGCCCGTTCGCCGCTGACCGCCGCCCAAGCCCGCGGCACCAGTTCGCCCCAGACCACATGCAGCAAAATAACAAACAGTACGCTGCCCAGCCAGGCCAAAGGCAGCTCTAGGCCCAAGCCTTCATGCAGCAGCAGCGCAAAAAAGCGGCCGCCGAAAATGCCCAGCAGTACGGTGGACGCCGTAATGCCCAGCTGCACGGCGCTCAAATAGCTTTCCTGCTTGTCCAAAACGCGCACAGCCAAAGACGCGCGCGAAGACCCGCCTTGAGCAAGCTCCTCCAGCTTGCCCTTGCGCGCCCGCATCAAACCATATTCCGCAATTACAAAAAAGCCGTTTAATAAAACTATCAGCAGCACCAAAACGATTCTCCACAAGCTGCCGATAGCGGGATCGCCGTCGATAGGTCATCACTCCTTTGCCAATTTACAAAATAATTTAACGAATATTATAGCCAAACTGCTTCAACGCCTTGTCCTGATTGCGCCAATCAGGCTTTACCTTAACCCACAAATCTAAAAACACCTTGCAGTACAATAAAGTTTCAATATCTGCGCGGGCCTGCTGCCCGATTTTTTTCAAAAGGCTGCCTTTCGCGCCAATCACGATGCCCTTTTGAGAATCGCGCTCCACAAAAATAGTGGCGCGGATATAAACGCTTTCGTCCTCTCGTTCCTTAAACTCCTCCACCTCAACGGCTACGGAATGAGGGATTTCGTCACGCGTCAGGCGCAGCACCTTTTCGCGAATCATTTCCGCAGCAATAACGCGCTCCGGCTGATCGGTCAGCACATCGTCGGGGAAGTAGGCCGGGCCTTCGGGCAACAGCCTGGTAATTTCGCTCACCAGGCCGGGAAATTCCCCGTCGTTTAACGCGGACACCGGCACGATAGCGGCAAATTGATAAAGCCTGCTGTACTCGTCCATAATCTTAAACAGCTTGCTCTTATCCTGCAATTTATCTATTTTATTAACCACCAGAATAACCGGCGTTCTTACCTTGCGCAGCAGCTCTAAAATATAATCCTCGCCCGGACCGCGTTTTTCCGCCGCGTCGACGACGAATAAAATTACGTCCACCTCCTGCAGGGTGCTTTCAGCGGTGCGCACCATATACTCGCCCAGCTTATGATGGGGCTTGTGAATCCCCGGCGTATCCAAAAACATAATCTGCGCGTTGTCCGTATTCAGAATGCACATAATTTTATTGCGCGTAGTCTGCGGCCTGTCGGACATAATGGCAATTTTTTCGCCGATCAGGCTGTTGGTCAGAGTGGATTTGCCCACGTTAGGGCGCCCCACCATGGCGGCAAAACCGGCGTAATGCTTCGCTTGCGTATCTATGCTAATCAACTCCTATAATGAAAATCCGTAGGGCAGAAGCTCCTCCGGCGTACAAATTTTAATATCGCCCCGGAGATTGCCCAAAATTATGGTTTTTATTTTAAATTCGCTCATCACCTGACGGCAGGCGCCGCAGGGAGCCACGGGCGCAGGCGTGTCCGCCACTACGCATAAAGCCTCCAGCTGCCGCTGGCCTGCTCCAACCGCCGCAAAAATGGCGTTGCGTTCGCCGCAGCAGCACAAGCCGTAGGAAGCGTTTTCCACATTGCAGCCGCTGTAACATTTTCCGTCGGCGCAGCGCACCGCCGCCCCCACCGCAAAATGCGAATAAGGCGCGTAGGCATGCTCCCTGGCTGCCAGCGCCAATTCATACAGCTTCCGCTGTTCCCCGGCAAGATTTTCCGCACGCATATCCTGCATTTTACCGGCCTCCTCAATGCCTTCCCGTAGGATGGTCAAAATATTCCTCGGATAAATTAATGGCCCGCAGCGCTTCCTCTTCCTTAGCGCGCATTTCGGCCTTTTCCTCCTCTGTCATATGGTCGTAACCCAAAAGGTGGAACATACCATGCACTGCCAGATAGGTCATTTCTCTTTCCAGACCGTGCCCGTATTCCTCAGCCTGGCGCAGCGCCGTTTCCGCCGAAATAATAATATCGCCGTAAAGATGTTCCTGCAGCTCCCCTTCGTCAAAATTCAGCTCCGGCTCGCCGCAGTCCTCGCAGTCCTCGTCCAAAGCGAAGCTAAGCACGTCCGTAGGCTTATCCATGCCGCGGTACTCACGGTTCAGCGTGTGAATTTCCCCATCGTCCACAATGGTCACGTCCACCTCGGACTCCTGCGGCAAAGCGTTGAGCCGGGCAACGGCTGCCAGCCCTTCCTGCAGGCGCTGCAAAACCGCGTCCGTCAATTCTATTTTATCCTGAGCGTTTTCTAAATTGATAATCATTTTTTACTCCTGTTTTAAAGGCTGCTGCCGCTTTTCAAAAGCCTCGTAAGCTTTAATAACGCTGCCCACAATCTCGTGGCGCACCACGTCGCGCTCGTCGAAGCGAATAACGCCGATGCCCGGCACGTCGCCTAAAATTTTCGCCGCGTCCTTCAGCCCGCTGTTCTTACCGCCGGGCAAATCTATCTGCGTAATATCGCCGGTAATAACCATTTTGCTGCCGAAGCCAAAGCGGGTTAGGAACATTTTCATCTGCTCCGGCGTAGTGTTCTGCGCTTCATCCAAAATAATGTAAGCATCGTTCAGCGTGCGTCCGCGCATATAAGCCAAAGGCGCTACCTCTATCGTTCCCTTAGCCAGATACTTCTGAAAGGTTTCGCTGCCCAAAAGGTCGTACAGACCGTCGTACAAGGGACGCAGGTAAGGGTCCACCTTATCCTGCATATCGCCCGGCAAAAAGCCCAGCTTTTCACCGGCCTCCACCGCCGGCCGCGTCAGAATAATGCGCTCCACCTCTTTTTTCTTCAGCGCCGCCACTGCCATAGCCACGGCCAAGTAGGTCTTGCCCGTGCCCGCAGGCCCAATTCCCAGCGTAATGAAGCTTTTGCGAATTGTTTCCACGTACTGCCACTGCCCCAGAGTTTTGGCCTTAATCTGCCGCCCGCGGTTGTTGACGATAATCGTATCGGCGTACATGCGGTGCAGGCTGTCTAGGCGTCCCTCCTTAACCATATAAATGCTGTAGCGCACATCGTGGCTGGTCAACGGCAATCCCTGACGGTACAAGAAGAGCAGCTCCTGCAGCAGCCGCCCCAAGGCGGCCGCTTCCTCCGCCTCGCCGCTGACGCTGATAATATTTCCCCGCGCCACTAAGGTGCAGCCGGCAAAAGCGCCGCGAATAATACGCAAAAGTTCGTCGTTCTTACCGCAAATGCCTACCATTTCCTGCTGGTCGTGGGTCTGTAACTCAAAATTATTCGTCAAGCTCTTTCCTCCCGCTTATCGCTTTTCAATGGTAATCTTTTTGATAATTACCGGCGTTACCGGCTTATCCGCCGCGTCGGTTCTTACCTTGCCGATCCTGTAAACCACGTCCATGCCCTTGGTAACCTTGCCGAAGACTGCATGCTTGCCGTCCAGCCAGCTGCATTCGCGCAAAGTAATGAAGAACTGGCTGCCGCCGGTGTTGGGGCCCGCGTTAGCCATGGACAGTACGCCGGGGCCGTCGTGCAGCAGCTTGCTGCTGAATTCGTCCGCAATTTTATAGCCGGGTCCTCCGGTGCCGTCGCCCTTGGGACAGCCGCCTTGAATCATAAAATTATCGATTACCCGGTGAAAGGTCAGCCCGTCGTAAAAGCCCTGCTGGGCCAACTTAATAAAATTAGCGCTGGTCTTAGGCGCGTAATCCGTCGCCAGCTTAATTTCAAAATCGCCCATACTGGTGCTGAACACCGCCGTAGCCGGTTCTGCCTTGACCGCTTTCTTTTCCTGCCCGCAGGCGGTAAGCCCCACTGCGCACAGCAGCAGCATACATATCACAAGAATTTTTTTCATTATTACAAGCCTCCAAAAAAAATATACTTTGATAAGTTCATTATACCACAAGGGCATATGTTGTACATCATCTCTGCGTTCGCCTTCGGCTCCGCAATCGCTGTGTACAACATTATACCACGTCTACCGCGGCTCTGTCAGCGTTTTCAACGCGCTAATCGCAAGCTAAAAAGAAAAAAGCCAGGTTCCGCAGAGCCCAGCCTTCTCTTTTTCATTTTCTTTTTCGCTTACCAAATCAGCGCCAAGGTTCCGGCTGTAATCAGCAGGCCGCCGATAATAGTTTTCAGCGTCGCCGCTTCGCCTAAAATAAAAAATGCCAGAACCATCGTGATGACCACGCTGAATTTATCCACCGGCGCTACCTTGCTGGCCTCGCCAATCTGCAAAGCATAAAAATAGCACAGCCAGGATAAGCCCGTCGCCACGCCGCTAAGCGTTAAAAACAGCCAGCTGCGCGCGCTGATATCCGCGATTTGCTGATGCTTGCCCGTAGCGAAAACTATAAGCCAGGCCATAACCAACACCACAACGGTGCGGATGGCCGTCGCTAAATTTGAATTAACATTCTCCATCCCGATTTTCGCCAAAATGGAAGTCAAAGCGGCGAACACCGCCGACAGCAATGCAAAAACTGCCCACATATGATCATCTCCCAAATTATAAAATACCCTTCCTTTCTGAAATGCAGCTGTATTTCAAAAAAAGAAGGGTAATTTTTCCGCTTTTACAAGGCCTGCGCCGATTTTAATCAACAGTATTTACTAAGCTGCCGATTTTTTCAATGCGGCAAACAATTTCGTCGCCGTGGCGCAAGAACACCGGCGGCTTCATACCCATGCCCACGCCTGCAGGAGTGCCGGTGGCGATAATCGTTCCCGCTTGCAAGGTAATGCCTTGGGACAGCTCGCTGATCGCGCCGCAGACAGTTTGTATCATGCAGCTGGTATTGCTGCTTTGACGCAGCTGGCCGTTAACCGTACAGCTGATGTCCAGCTTCTGCTCGTCGCCGATTTCGTCCGCCGTCACTATGCACGGCCCCATGGGCGTAAAGCCGTCCAGACTTTTGCCCAAATACCATTGCTTATGGCGGGTCTGCAAATTGCGGGCGCTGATATCGTTAATAATAGTATAACCGAAAATATACTCCCGCGCTTCCTCCGCAGTTACGCCCTTGCAGTCGCGTCCCAGCACCACGCCCAGCTCGCATTCATAATCCAGACTGTCCACCAGCCCGGCGTAAGCTGGCACCGCTTCGCCGCAGGCCGTCGCCCGATTGACGCGCTTGGAAAAATAAATAGTGTAAGGCCGTTCGCCGCCAAAGGCTTCGTCCGAAAAATGCCCCGCCTCGCGGGCATGCGCTTCGTAATTGATGCCCAGGCAAATAACGTCCTGCCGCGGCCGCACGATGGGCGCGCACAGCTTGACGTCCGCCAAATTTACGACGGCTCCCTGCAGTACGTCGTCATTAGCCGCCAAACGGTTTAAAATTTCGCGCACCGCGTCAAAATTTTCGATAAGCTCCTGCATATCGCGCAGCTGCAGCTCCGGCGCCAGCCGTGCTAGGCGCTGCAATCTGTATACCGTGCCGCCTTCGCTAAAGGCCAATAAAATTTCTTCCTTATTATTTATTTCCGCTGTATAGAACCGCATAATAGCCTCCTTTATTTATTCCAGCTCCAGGCGCCCTCCCACATAATGCTGCGGTAGTTCGCCAAATCCGTAGCGCCCTCGGTGGAAATGCACAAAATCACAGCGTCGCCGTCCAGCGCCAGCTGCCGTTTCAGCCCGCTCAATTCCCGCTCCCTCAGAGCGGCAGCCGCCAGGCCCAGCCCCGCTGCGCCGCTTTCGCCGGAAATCACCGGCGCATCGCCGCTCACAGGATTGCCCAAAACGCGCATTCCCAAGGCTGCAACCTCGTCCGGTACGGCGGGAAAAACATCGGCGTGCGCCGCCAGCTGCCGCCAACCCAAACTGCAGGGCTCGCCGCAGCACAGACCCGCCATAATGGATTGCAAATCGCCGCCTACCGTATGCAGCGCGCCGTCGGCAGCCTGCGCCGTTTTGTGCAAGCAAGCCGCGTTCAGCGGCTCCACAATAATAATCTCAGGCAAATCATCTTTATAATAATCCGCTAAAAAACCTGTTACCGCTCCAGCCATCGCGCCCACGCCCGCCTGCAAGAAAACGTGGGTCGGACGCACATCGCCCAAAGCGGCCAGCTGCTCCGCAATTTCATAAGCCATAGTCGTATAGCCCTGCATAATATGCAGCGGTATTTCCTCATAGCCCTCCCAGGACGTATCCTGCACCACAATGCCGCCATGCTTGTCCGCATAACGCCGCGCCAAACGCACTGCGTCGTCATAATTCACATCGGTTATTTCCGCTTCCGCTCCCAGGCTGCGTATATTATGCAGGCGCTCCTGAGCCGAGCCCTTAGGCATATAAACCACGGCCCGCTGCCCTAATTTTTGCGCCGTCCAGGCTACGCCCCGCCCGTGATTACCGTCCGTAGCCGTCACAAAGGTCAGCTGCCCCAGCCGCTCCCTTACCTGCGGCGAGGTCAGCAGCTCATAGGTCATATCCTCTATGCCCAGCCCAAAAATTTTGGCAATTTCCCAGCCGATGGCGTAGCTGCCGCCCAAAACCTTGAATGCGTTCAGCCCGAAGCGTTTACTTTCGTCCTTTACAAAAATATCCCGCACGCCCAAAGTCCGCGCCAAATTTTGCAGCCGCACCAGCGGCGTAAAAGCATATTCTGGAAAGCTGCTGTGAAAAGCGCGCGCCCTGCGTGCCTGCTCCCAGCCGAAGTCCGCAGTGGGAGCAGCCGCCTTTGGCCGCCAGCGCACCGTTTTAATTTCTTTCATTATTATTGCTCCTTCGCCAGCAAATAGCCCATAACGATGCCTGCGTCCCGGTACAGCAGCTTACTGGTGCTGGCAGCGCAGGTTTCGTTCAGGAAGCGCTGCCAAGAGCGCAGCATACTCTGCCGTACTAACTGACGTCGCAGCTTTTTCGTATTTTCTCCGGCCTTGGCAAAAAATTTGCCGCTGTTCAGCCGCGCCAGCGCACAGATATTTTCCGCCGCATTTTGCGCCGCGTCATCCTGCCCTACTTCCGTCAGCAGCTGCCAGGCCTTAATGCAGCTGCGAGCCGCCTCGCCGCCGCTTTGCTCATCGTCGTGCAAAGGCAAATTATACAGCCAGCCGCTTACAGCATAAACCACAGCCGTCAGCTCGCCCCGCCGCGCCATGTCCTGCACGTCCGTTGCCGCAGTGTCCACGGCCTGCGCCAGCTTTTTCGTCAGTGCACAGCGTCCCAAGGCCGGCCGTCCCTGCTCGTACAGCCCGCTCCACAGCTTCTGCAAAGCCCGCAAGCTGCGCAGCCCGTCCACCTTCTGCAAGCAGGCTGCCAACAGCTCTGCGCCCTGCGCCTCCGCAGCGGTCAGCTCAGTTCCCACAGCCGCCAAGCTGCGCAGAGCCGCCAGCTGACGGCGGGCTTCCTTCAGCAAAGCGTCGCCAGCCTGCTCCCGCAGCTGGTTCTGCAAATCCAGCAAAACGCCGCCGCACTGCTGCGCCGCCTGCAGCAGCTCCACCCGCACCGGGCCGCCGCCCATTTTACTTTTACTTGCAGGCTCGTTCGCAGTCATGCCGCACAACGCCAAGCCGCGGGCAAATTTGCTGCGCTTTTCGGCAAATAAAGGCACCGCAGCAGCCAGCTTAGCGGCAAAAGTCAGCAGCGCGCCGGTTTCGCCCTCCAATAATTCAATTTCTATTTCATCTATCTTCTCGCTGTTTTTTCCGGCGGTAATTTTGCCGTGGTCGATAGCCAGCTCTGCCGTCGCGCCGTCCAAATCCAAAATATAGGTCGTGCGCTGCACCGTCACCGTAAACATTTTCTGTACGCCCTCCGGCGCCAGCTCGTTTAAATCCACGTCCAGTCCCAGTTCCATAAAGCCATCCAATACGGGCTTCGCCGCAGGCAGCGGCAGATTCAGCTCCCGGCGCTCGCTTAGACCGGCGCTGTTTTGCAGCGAGGTTTTCACCGTCGCTTCATAAGTTCCGTCGCCCTTATCCCGCACGCGGTAGGCAATGCCGTTATCCTTAAAAGCCCAATCGGCCGTGTCGTAATAGCTGCTTATCAAACGGCGCTTGCGGCAGCTTTCCGGCCTGACAGCCGCGCTGACAAAATCCAGCCCCAGCAGCTTTTTCAAATCCGCCTTGCTCACTAAAAGCTTCAATTCGATTTCCGTATTCTTATCCATAACCATCACTTGCCTTTCCAATATTTTTTCCAGCCCGCGACGACGTTTGCGCCGCTGCGGCGCTGCCACCACACAAGCGGGACGCCGAAAGCCAACAGCGTTATTACGAGCGCCGCGTAAAAGCGCGTCGTGCCAAAGGAATCAGCCAGAAAATTATAAGCCACGGCTCCGGGCAGCATCCCCAAAACTGTAGCACCGCCGTAAATTTTAAAAGGCAGGCGCACGCTGCCGGCAATAATGCTCACCGGGTCGTAAGGGAAAATCGGCACGGTGCGCAGCCACAGCATTTTCGTAAAGCTTCCCTCGCCCACAAGGTACGACGCCAGCCTGTCGCCTACGCTGCCGCCAAAATTACTGAACAGCCAGCTGCCGCCGCCAAAGCGCCCCAGCAAATAACAAAAGCTGGCGCAGCCAAAGCCGCCGCAAAGCAAAAACACAACGCCCCACCACGGGCCGAACAGCACGCCCGCGCTCAAATTCAATATTAAAGTAGGAAATAATAACAGCGGGCGAATAGTGTATACGCCGACGTAAATCAGCGGCGCCCAAACGCCGAAGCCGATTACCCACCGCCGCACATCCTCCGCCGAATGCGGGTGAGGGTTATACGGCGACATATATAAAGCGTACACTATCGCGCCCAAGAGCAGCGCATACGCCGCCAGCCGTAATATAATATACAAGCTTGTTTTCTTCATATAAAATCCTTTCCTGCTTGTCCGTTCAAATTTATTATAAAGCCATTGACGCCCGATATGCAAGCCGCAAGCCGATTTTCTGCAAAATTACTGTAACGTAAGATGATAAAAATGTGAAATGCCTTGACATAAGCCTACCCTTCGATATAATTAAGATAAAGTTTGCTTTACGAAATAAACCGTCAAGCAACGACAAGAATTTGGGAAAGAGGGAAAACATTATGATTTTTAAATTTGAAGCGCAAGCTCCAAAAATCGATGAAAAAGCCTATGCTTTCAATACCGCTACCCTTATCGGCAAAGTAGAAATCAAAGAGTACGCCAGCATTTGGCCGGGCGTAACCATTCGCGGCGACGTCAACCGCATCGAAGTCGGCCGCTACAGCAATATTCAGGACAACAGCGTGCTGCACGTAGCGGATAATTATGCCTGCATCGTCGGCGATTACGTTACCGTCGGTCACTGCGCGCTGCTGCACGCCTGCACGGTAGAAGACCACTGCCTCATCGGTATGCACTCCACCGTTTTGGATGGCGCGGTTATCGGCCGCGGCTCCATCGTAGCCGCAGGCGCGGTAGTCACCAAAGGCACGGTTGTGCCGCCGTTTTCTTTAGTAGCAGGCGTACCTGCAAAAGTCATCAAAAAGCTCGACGAAAAAGGTTTGGACGCTATCCACGCGCAAGCGCTCAAATATAAAACCCTGTGGACCGAACGCTACGGCCTCTTGCCCGACGGCGGCGGCGAACGCTATCACGGCGAAAAAATCGTTTAAAAAACTCAGGCAAAAAGCTCAGGACGGAATGGCAATTCCGCTCTGAGCTTTTATTTTTGCTTTCAATATATTATTATATTATTTTAAATTTACTTGCCGCGCACGCGCGTCAGATAGGAATATAAAGCAGTACACATCAAAATGCAGCCCGTCGTCACCAAAACGTAGCGCGTCGCCATCATTGCGCCCAAAAATCCGCCCAACAGCGGGCCTACCACGCCGCCGAACTGCTGCGCGCTTGTTACCAGGCCGAAAGCCTTGCCGCGGGTATTTTTATCCGTCACCAGCGTCAAATTGGCGTTGATATTAGGTACCGCACCCGCCAAAAACAAACCGTAGACAAATTGAATAACGGCAAACTGCCACACATTGGCGATAAACACCTGAAATAAATTGATGAAGCCTGCGATAAAGGTCACTACAGCAAAGGTACGGATATAGCCGAAGCGCTGTCCCCGCTTGCCCCAAAACGGCGCGGCGATAATGCCCGCCAGTCCCGCCAGCGAAAAAATAACGCCGGACATTTTCACAACCTCGTCGCCCATAGTACCCATCAGCTGGCCCACATACATAGTAATCAAAGGCTGAATCAGCATAATGCAGGATTGTACCGTAAAAAACATCAGCATTACGTACAGCAGCTCTTTATTGCGCAGCGATTCCCGTAAATCGTGCAGCAAAGTTACCGCGCCGCTGCCGCCCTTTTGCAGCACCGTCATATCCTTAACGATGAAAATTACGGCCACAGTCGCCACAAACAGCGCCGCGCTGCCCACCAAAAAGGACATGCGCATACCGAACCAGCTGCTTAAATAGCCGCCCAAAAGCGGCCCCATAATGCTGCCGCTCGCCACCGCCGTCTGCATCAGGCCCATGCCCCAGCCCATCTTATGTTCCGGCAAGGAAGAGGACGCCATAGACATACAGGCCGGCACAAAGCCCGCCACCACGCCGCACAGCGCCCGCACCAGCAGAAGCTGGTACACATTCTGGCACACGCCGGTCAAAAAATAAGTCAGCGCCAAGCCGAAGCCGGCGCGGACAGCCATCTTGCGCTGCCCCACATGGTCGGCCAGCGCTCCCCAATAAGGAGCCATAATGCTGCTGCCCAAAAAGGTAATGGAAAAAGTAATGCCGGCCCAATAATTTACGTCCGCCTGCTCCACGCCCAAATCCCGCAAAAGATAAATCGGCAGGAAGGGCACGCAGCTGGTATAGCTGGCGCAGCATAAAAACACGCCTATCCACAACACGGGCAGATTTCTTTTCCAATATGTATGTTTAGAATTGGATTCAGATAACGCAATCATTTTTTTCGCCCCGCTTGCAATCTTACTTTCTTAGTACTTATTATATCATTTTTACCTCGGCTCTGTCATCGCCTATGGTTATGCTAAAGATAATGTAAATTTTTTATTTCCTTGACTATCTTATATTATGAGTTTATAATTAATGAAAGAGATAGCCGGTTGTGATGAGTCGGCTCTCCCCAAAATGTTTATACTTTGATGGAAGACCGCCCACCGCTAGGCGGTTTTTCTCATTTTATTTACGAAACGAAAGCAAGTCGGCTAATAGAATTTCAAATGTTAATGCTATATCTTGTAGTGCTATTTCAAAAACTGTCATATAGTATACATATTTCCTCGTTGACAGCTTGTCACATAAAGTTTACAATATAACTATAAGCAAGGTCGCTTACGCGGCTTTGCTTTTGCTTTTTATAGCCCTGCGCCAACGCGCAGCCGTATAAACAAGCGCAGAATTTCACAGGGTATTTCAGGGAGGAGAAGTAAAGAAAGGAGCGCCCCGTATGCAAGATCTTATAAAATATACGGACAATATCAATAAGCTGCTGGCACGTTTCGGCGTAAAATTCGGAATTTACAAAAACAACGTCTTTCACGAGCAGCTGTTTCCCTTTGACGCCATTCCCCGCGTCATCACCGCCGCAGAATTTGAGGAAATGGAGCGAGGCCTGGTGCAGCGCGTCACAGCCCTCAATATGTTTCTCTACGACATTTATCACGAGCAAAAAATTATTAAAGATAAAATAATTCCCGAAGAATTTGTTTTTTCCTCCAAAGGCTTTTTGCCCCAATGCGCAGGCGTCACCCCGCCGGGAAAAATTTACTCCCACATTTCCGGTATCGACTTAGTACAGGCGCAGGATAAAAAATGGTATATTCTGGAGGATAACCTGCGCATCCCTTCCGGCGCCAGCTATCCCCTGATTGCCCGCAAGCTGTGCCGCATCGCCAGCCCGCAGACCTATGCCAGCCACAACGTGGTGGACAACCGCAACTACGGAACCATGCTGAGCGGCGTTATGAAAAGCGTCAGCACCGGCGGCATTTCCGTCATCCTGACGCCAGGCCGCTACAACGCCGCCTTTTTCGAGCACGCTTATCTGGCGGAAATGACTCACAGCATTTTAGCAATGCCCTCGGATTTGTATGTGGAAAACGCGCAGGTTTACTACCGCGCTATGGATAAGCCGCAGCGCGTGGGCGCAATTTACCGCCGCATTTCCGACGAATACTTAGACCCGCTGACCTTCCTGCCTGAATCCCTCATCGGCGTGCCTAATCTGATGGCCGCTTACCGTGCAGGCAACGTAGCCATCATAAACGCGCCCGGCAACGGCGTTGCCGATGACAAGGGCATTTACTACTTCGTGCCCGCCATGATTAAATATTATCTGGGCGAGGATTCCATCACCCACAACGCGCCCACTTATCTGATGTATTATCAGAAGGACAGGGATTACGCGCTGGCTAATTTTGACAAGCTGGTCTTTAAGGATGTTTCGGAAGCCGGCGGCTACGGCGTACTTTTCGGCCGCGATTTGGACAGCAAGCGCAAGGCCGACTTTATCGCTCTCATTAAGGCCGAACCCCGCCGCTTCATCGCGCAGGAAATCATCGACTTTATCGACCTGCCCATTATGGACAACGGCCAGGAAGTACTGCGCAAGGCCGACCTGCGCGCCTTCGTGCTCAGCGGCAAGGAGACCAAAGTATGGCCCAGCGGTCTGACCCGTTTCTCGCGCAATCCGGATTCATTCGTTGTAAACTCATCGCAAGGAGGAGGCTTTAAAGACACATGGGTATTATCTCGTTAGAAAAATCAAATCATCTCTATTGGCTGGGACGTTACAGCGAGCGCGCCTTCACCACCATCCGCACCTTTATGGAGGCCTACGATACCATGCTGGACCAGGACCCAGAGGCCTACAAAAAAATCTGCTCCAAGCTGCACATCCCCGATGTGTACGGCAGCAAGGAAAATTTCATCGTCAATTATCTTTTTGACGAAACCGACCCCAACTCCGTTTATAGCAATCTTTCCCGCGCCTGCGACAACGCCAGCGTGATGCGCGACGTTATCAGCAGCACGGCGCTGGGCTATATTCAGCTGGCGCTGGACGTGATGGAAAACGCCAAACGCGAAACCTTCTGCCTGCTTTATTTGCAGCAGGTGCTGGACGATTTGTACGCCTTCTGGGGCTGCGTCGACGATTATGTGGAAAGCAGCGCCTGCCGCAACATTATGAAAACCGGCCGCTATATTGAAAGGCTTGACTTGTATATTCGTTTAGATTATGATAGTAGAGCAATGGAACTGGCCTACACCCGTATGGAATACCGCCTGCACCGCAGCTGCGCCGCCTATGACGAAGAAAATTTCCGAATCGTCAGCGACGCCGTCAAACGCGGCGGCGATTTGTGCGCCGTTCTGCCCCACCTCAATAATATCTTTAAGGATTGATACGCTTTGAGAAAGCTAAAATTCCACTACGAAATGCAGCTGGATTTCAGCGGCGACGTTTACCGCCACAGCTTCGCGCTGCGCTGCCTGCCTAAAGAAACGTGTACGCAGCGCATTGCCAAGCTTTCCTGCTCCATTACCCCGCTGACCTCGATTACTAAAAGCTGGGACGCCTTCGGCAATCCTATCTGCTTTGGCTATATCGCCGAGCCTCACGATTATTTCAGCTTCCGTGTCGCAGGTACGGCCATCACCAACAGCGAAAACATTGATAGCGGCGAGCTGAACCACTTGTTTTATTACCCTACGCCGCAGACCACGCTGACCCACGGTATGGAAAAGTATCTGGAGCTGGCGCAGCAGCAGCGCGACCCAGTACAGAAAACCCTGTGCATGAGCGACGCGCTGTACCATAATTTTATCTACAAGCCCAATACCACCACCACCCAGACCACTGCGCAGCAGGCCTTGGACCAGGGCACGGGCGTCTGCCAGGATTATACGCATATCATGCTGGCCCTGTGCCGCCGCTGCCAAATCCCCGCCCGCTATGTGGCAGGCTTTATGATCGGCGAAGGCGCGACCCACGCCTGGCTGGAAATTTACGCCCGCGGCCATTGGATTGGCGTCGACCCTACCAATAACAGAGTGGTGGACGATATGTATATCAAAATGTCCGAAGGCCGCGACGCTTCGGACTGCATTGTGGACAAGGGCGTTTTCTTCGGCGACGTTAAGCAGAAGCAAAGAGTTTTTGTAAAAGTAACGCAGGAGCCGCTGGAGTAAAATAAAATAAAATAAAAGCCAGACCGCCAAGCTTCGGTTTCAGTCCGACTATTGGCGGTCTTTTTTGTTTGCCGTCCGACGAATCTCTCCTTTCCTCGCACTGCGCCAACGCAAAGAAAATTTTTCTTTCATCTTCCTTTCACAGAAATTTTACAGTATAATAATATCTGTATGCAGCTATTAAGCGTCTTATGATAAATAAAAACAGCGGCTCTCTTACAAGCGCCGCTGAAAGGAGATTTGCAGTGAAGCCTTACAGTCCTCAAGAATTAGAAGCATGCGGTTTTTTATCTAAAATGTTCGGCAGCAAACCGGCGGAAAACGGCTGGAAGGAGCTGAACAATCTGCTGGCCGCAGCCAATGATATTACATCCGTTAGCGAAAACGATGTGCGCGGCGCTCTGAAAAAATGGGGCGTTAAATTCAGCGAAGAAAATTTACAGCAGCGCAGCGGCCTTTACCGCAAGCTGGCCGACTTGGTTTATACCGACGCGCAAAGCGCCGACGATCCTCTTTTTGCGCGAACCGAGCGTTTAGCGCAGCTGTTGGAGCTGCCGCCCCACTTAATCAAGCTGGCGGACAAGGGCGCTAAAACCGCCGCCTATTTTATTCGCTGCCGCAAGCTGCTGTCCGGCGAAGAAAAGCTGGATATCAACGCGATCAACGAGCTGTTCGGCTACGATTACGAGGACGGCCTGTCCATCCGCAAGCAGGTTTTCCAGGCTCATTTCAATCTGCTCTTCGAGGATATTTCCAAGGAAGCCCGCTACAGCCCGGAACAGGAGGCAGCCTTCCGCGCCGACTGCGCCGCTCTCGACATTCCCTACGAATTTAAAAACAATATCGTCAACGCCCTGCATAAGTACCGCGATTTGTGGAACGCCGAACACCAGAAGCTGGGCGATATTAAGGTCGACCTGCCGTTGGAAAAGGGCGAGGCCTGCCGCGCTTATGTCAACTGCGGCCTGTGCCAGAATAAGGTCATCGAAAAAGAGGATAACTATTTCGAGCTGACCCGCAAATTCAGTATTGACGAAACCGTCAACTTCAAAGGCGAAAAGCTGGAGCATCCCAAAATTAAAGAGGAGGCTACCGTGCTGCTGGAGCTGGGCCACTTCTTCCTTACCAGCAAGCGCATCATCTATATCAGCCAGAAGAACGCCTTCGACGTAAAATTGCAGGACATTACCAAAGCCGAATTTGATAATATCAACATGGTTACGTTCTTCACCAAAGAAGGCAAGGAGCTGCTTTTTAAATTCCCCGACGAAGCCGCAGGCGTTATGTACATCCTGTTCGGCCGCGTGCAAAAAGAACTGTAAAGCTATAGGCCTCCCCAAAAAAACATGGCTGTCGCACTAAAAAGTGCGGCAGCTTTTTTTGCGCAAAAATACCGCCGTTCCGTTTACAGAACGACGGTAAGCTTTTATTTTGGCAGAGCCGTAAGCAAATTTTTGAGCGGCGCTTACATAGCTTCCTTAATAGCCTTAGCCATGCGCTGAATGCCCTCGACGATTCTGTCGTCCGGCATATTGGAATAATTAATGCGCATGCTGCGGTCGGTTTTTTGGTTAGGATAGAAAGCGTCGCCGATAACGCCGGCTACTTTCATTTCGATGCACTTGTCGAATACCTTGCGGGCGCTTACGCCTTCGGGGAAGGTCAGCCACAGGAACAGGCCGCCTTCGGGATGCGTCCATTCGGTGCCTGCGGGTAAATATTTTTCCATGGATTCCAGAATCAAATCGCGGCGATGCTTGTACAAAGCGACGATTTCCTTAACGTGCTTATCCAAATCGTAAGCTTCCATATAAGCGTCGGCCACGCCCTGGTCGAAGTTGGAGGTGTGCAGATCGGCGCTTTGTTTAATTTTTACGAACTCGGTCAGCAGGCTGTGCTCGGCGGCAACCCAGCCAAGACGCAGGCCGGGGCAGAAAATTTTGGAGAAGGTGCCCAGGAACATAACCAAGCCCTTGGTATCCATGGATTTCAAAGATGGCAGAATTTCTCCCTCATAGCGCAGCTCGCCGTAGGGGTTATCCTCTACTACCGGCAGGTTGTGCTTATTAACGACTTCCATAAATTTCTGGCGACGTTCCAAGGACCAGGTGCGGCCAGTGGGGTTTTGGAAGTCGGGGATTACGTAAATAAATTTGCATTTGGGAGTTGTGGACAGAATTTTATCCAGCTCTTCGGGAATCAGGCCGCCGTTATCGGTGGGAACCTCGACAAATTTAGGCTGGTAAGCGTTGAAGGCGTTGAGCGCACCCAGATAGGACGGGCTTTCGCACAGCACGACGTCGTCGGGGTCAAGGAACAGCTTGCCTACAAAATCCAGGCATTGCTGGGAGCCGGTGGTAATCAAAATATCGTCCGGGTCTACTTGCGTATTATATTTATCGGCCATACGCTTAGCGATTTTAGCGCGCAGGGACGGACGGCCTTCGGTAGTAGCGTATTGCAACAGCTGACGGCCCTCCTTCAATACTAAATCGTGGGAAACCTTAGCGATTTCTTCCACGGGGAAAAGTTCAGGAGCGGGCAAGCCGCCTGCGAAAGAAATAATATCAGGTTTAGCTGTTAATTTCAGCAGCTCGCGGATTTCAGAAGCCTGCATCCGCTCCATACGTTTAGCGAAATTCATGTTCAACACCCTCACTTCATTGGTAATTTTATTTCTTGACGTTATATTTTTAACGTACTAAATATTTTAGCACTGCGCAAAACAATGCACAAGCAAAAATTACGGAACCATAAAATCTGCTTGTGCATTAAAATTTCTTGTAACAATATTTACGCTTTAAGCAGCGCCTTTTCTTCCAGATAAATAGCCAAAAGCTGCGCTACTTTGTTGACCAGCTTGAGACAGTTTTTCAAATGGTCGCGCGTGTTGAATTCGTAGGGCATCAAATCGCCGCAGGCCGTGCTGCCGAAGGCTTCTTTAAAGCGCTGCTGAAATTCCAGCGTCAAGGGATAAATTTCGCCCAAGGATTTGTCGCTGGGGTGATTGCGCCCAGCCAGCGTGCTGATAACCATGGTGCAGCCCGCCAGCGCGCCGCACAAATCGCGTGCGTGTCCGATGCCGCCGCCGAAGCCGCTGCACAGACGAAAAGCGTTGTCGTCGATATTTACGCCCGCTTCCTTGCGGAAGGTTTCCACAATCGCCTCGCAGCAATTGAAGCCGCTCTTAAAATTATTGCCTGCCGCCATGCCCATTCTTTCGCTAAATTCGCTCATAACTCTCCTCCTCTTTGTGATTTATATTTTATAATCCGCCCAAGACGCTATGCAGTTTGTCCTGCATAACAAATTTTATTTTTGCCGCTGCGCGTCGCTTTCGGTTGCGTAGGGCCAGCCGCTCATGCCGCCTTCCAGACTCTGAACATTTTCATAGCCCTTCGCCCGCAGCATAACCTCCGCTTCGTAGCCGCGCAAATCGATTTGGCAAGCGGTAATGATGCGCGTATCCTTGGGGCACAGCTCGCCGCAGTCCCGCACCTGGTCCAGCGGCACGTTAACGCGGTTGGGAATCCCCGCGATGCGGTTGGCCGCCACCTCGCCGGGAGTGCGCACATCCACGAAAAGATAGTCGCCCTTAGCGCGCTCCGCTTCAAAATCTTTCGGATTGACGCCGCGCAGCTGCCCCGTCATTTTGTTGTGCAAAACATTGGCCGCCGTCGCTAAATTATCGATGGGCCCGTTAAAGGGCGGCGCGTAAGCGATATCAAAATTAGCTAGGTCTTCCAAAGTCGCGCCCATGGACAGCGCCGCAACCATAGTATCGATGCGCTTGTCCGCATTAGCTCCCACGGCCTGCAAGCCCAGCAAGCGCTCCGTTCCTTCTTCCGCCAGCAGCTTAAGTATTAAGCGCCCTGCTCCCGGCATATAGCCCAGGCGGTCGAATCCCGGAACCACGACGCTCTTAAATTTTATGCCGGCGGCCGCAGCGCTGCGCTCGTTCAGGCCCGTGCTGCCCGCATTGCAGGAAAAGACGCGGCACACGCCCGTCCCCAAAACGCCGGGATATTTAATGCCGTCGCCGCAGATGTTGTCTGCAATCACGCGGCCGTGCTTATTGGCCGTGGAGCCCATGGGCGCAAAAATTTTCGCGCCGCTGACGCGGTTGGTATTTTCCGCACAGTCGCCGCCTGCATAAATGCAGGGGTCGCTGGTCTGCAAATATTCGTTGACCGCAATGCAGCCCGTCGCGCCGATTTCCAAACCAGCCGCCCGCGCCAGTTCCACGTTGGGACGCACGCCGACGGCCACGATAACCAGCTGCGCGGGAATTTCCCGCTTATCCGTCCGCACGCCGGTCACAACGCCGCCCTCCGCCGTAAAGCCCACGGTTTTTTCGACCAAATATAAATTCAAGCCTGCCTTCTGCAGCGGCTTCAGCAGCAAATCCGCCATTTCCTTATCCAAAAGCTGGGGCAGCACCCTGTCCTGCATTTCCACAACGCTGGTGCGCAGCCCGCGGTGCACAAAGGCCTCCGCCAGCTCCATACCGATAAAGCCCGCGCCGATAATTACCGCATCCGTCACGCCGCGCTCTTGAATTTCGCGGTCCACTGCCTTAACGTCCCAGGGGAACCAAAAGCTGTGAATGCCAGCCGCGTCCGCATTTGGCAGCGGCAATTTTACCGGCGTCGCGCCCGTGCCCAGAACCAGCACGTCGTAAGCCAGCGTTTTGCTCTCGCCGTTTTCCACATAGGTCACGCATTTCTGCGCGCGGTCGATGGCCGTCACATTGCAGCCCGTGCGCGCGTCCACGCCCTTCACTTTGCGGAAATATTCTGCGTCGCGCTTCGCGCCCTGGGGCGTATGGTCGAAGCTGTCAAAGCTTTTCACTTCGCCGCCGATAAAATACGGAAAGCCGCAGGCGCCGTAGCTCAGCTCCGGTCCCCGCTCCAGCACGATAATTTCCGCATCCTTATCGCGGCGGCGCAAACGGGACGCCGTTTTCATACCCGTCGCCACACCGCCGATAATTACCACACGCTTTGCCATAAAAATCACGCTCCTCGTCTTAAACCGCCTTAACCGGCTTCACTTTTATTTATATAATTCGACGCAGAAGCGTTTTTACCTTTTGCTAAAGCCTCTTAAAGATAAAACTTGCTGTGAACAGGTAAAGCCGCGCAAGCAAAATTCTCCCGGCGTCCGCCGCTGCAAAGCCCAAAAGCAAAACGAATTTAACGCGAGCAACTCACGCTGATATTTTTAATTCGCTTGACAAGCTGCAATTCAATATTTTATGATAAAGTAAAATTATCATGTGAAAGAAGCGAGCTTTATGATTTTTGCAGCAATGATTCTTCTCGGCGCACTTTTAGGTTTTGCAGGCGCTGGCGGCGCAGGACTGACGATTACGCTTTTAACCGTCGGCTTCGGCATCCCCATCCACACCGCGCTGGGCGTGTCGCTATCCGCCATGTGCTTCACTATGCTGTCCGGCGCCATCAGTCACTTCCGCGAAGGCGATGTCATTATCAAAATAGGCATTACCACCGGCATTGCAGGTATGCTGGGCGCGACTTGCGGCGCGCAAGTCAGCGACGTTCTGCCTGCAAATATTTTGGCTTGCGCTACGGCGAGTATGCTGCTTTTATCTTCCGGTCTGGTTTACATTATTCTGTTCCGCAAAGAAATGCTGGACAGCTTCATTCAGCGCCACGCTTCCACGGCGCAGGGCGCGCGCTTTTATTATTACAGCCTGTCCATCGGTTTGATAACGGGCTTTTTATCGGGAGCGTTCGGCATCGGCGCGACGGCCTTTATCCAAATCAGCCTGATGCTGTTTTTCGGACTGTCGCTGTACCACGCCATCGGCACTACCATGCTCATCATTCTGCCCATTTCCGTCGCTGGCGGCCTGAGCTATTTATTCAACGGCCATCTAGATTTATTTATCTTTCTGCAGACGCTGGGAGGGCTCGCCCTCGGCGCTTACGGCGGCGCTAAGCTTACGCGCATGGCCTCGCCAAATACGCTGCGCTATATCGTCATCTGTATGCCGACCATCGGCGGACTGCTCTTATTATTTAAGCACTAAGAAAACCTCCGCTTAAAAAATTTAAAAAAACAGATAAATCCGTATAAAAAAGGGCGGCCGCATTAACGAAAATAAATCGTTCACTGCGGTCGCCCCATGTTTTTATTTTAGACAAACCAATTTTACTTTTATTCTTCTTCCTCAGGTTCTTCCTGCTGCGGCTCTTCAAGCTGCCCGTTCAGCACGTTACGCATCTCGTTGCTGATGTTTTCGCGGTTATCGGCCATGCCCTGCAAAGCGCTCTGTAAATTTTCGCCCAAATAAGCCAGCATATCGTCTGCATATTGCAGGGAATCGTGCTTCACCCGCAGCGCGTAATCGTCGGCGGCAGCCTTGGTCTCCTCCTGATAGCGCAGCGCGTTGTTTTTGATTTCTTCAGCCACAGCGTTAGCCTGCTTAACGATTTCCTCCTGCTGAATCTTGGCGTCGGCTTCAGCCTGAGCGGCGGCTACGATACGCGCAGCCTCGTCCTTAGCCTGCTGCACGATACGGTCGGCGTCGGCGTAAGCCCTGTTGACAATACTTTTCTGCTCCTCTAGCACCTGGGTAGCGCTTTTTATCTCGCGAGGAATCGCCTCTTTTAAATCCTCGATTAGATTAGCCAAATCGCTTTCATCCAGCAGAATTTTCTCCGTAAAAGGCACGCTCTTAGCTTCTGCAATCATATTATACAGTTCTTCAAAGAGTCTGTCCAAAGCTACGTTAGTATTATTGCGTTCAATCATTTCCGTCATCTCCGCACATCATTCAAACTTTTCACAAACATGCTTGCGCACGCGTTCTTCAATACATTCGGGCACCAAATCTTTCAGCTGCCCGCCAAAGGTTGCCAGCTCGCGCACACCGGAGGAGCTGACGAAGGAATATTTAGCGTTAGTCATAATAAACACCGTTTCCAAACGGCAGTCTATTTTTTTCAGCAGCAGCGCCCGCTGAAATTCATATTCAAAATCAGTAAAAGCCCGCAGGCCCCTGACGATGAAATGAGCCTCCTCCTTGCGGCAAAACTCGTTCAGCAAGCCGGAAAAGCAGGTCACGCGCACATTAGGAATATGCTTGGTCGCCTCCTCCAGCATTTCCACTCGCTCCTGCATGGAAAACATGGCCTTATCCTTACCGGGATTATGAAAGACGCTGATAATCAGCTCGTCAAACATAGCGCTCGCTCTTTCAAAAATATCTATATGCCCTTTAGTTACAGGGTCAAAACTACCTGGACAAACTGCTCTGCGCATAAGCCAGACCTCCTACATTATCTCTGGCTCTTGCCCAAGGCCAAAAGCCACCTAATTTGTCTCTTATCTATTCGACACAAATCGCTAATATCCTTTTTTATTTTAACAAACTATCAAGCTATTCGGCAAATATCTTCTGAAAAACCGTCAGCCCTGCCATAAAATAAAATCCACTTCCGTTTCGCCGTAACGGCTGCTGCGTACCAGCTCGCACCCGGGCGGCAGCGGCGGCAGCGGGTCGTGAGCGGAACGCTCCACAATCAAATAACCGCCCGCAGCCAAAAAAGGACTGCGCTCCAGCGCCGCGAAAATCTGCTGCACCCAGCCCTTATTATATGGAGGGTCGCAAAAGGCAAAATCAAAACGCTGCCCCTGCGCCGCCAGCCGTTCCGCAACCTGCGGCGCGCTGCCCTTGATAACCGTGCAGTCCGCCTCGGCGCGGCATTTGGCAATATTGCTTTTTACCAGGCGCAGCGATTCCTTGCTTTCGTCGATAAAGGTGATGGCCGCTGCGCCGCGGCTCCAGCTTTCCAGACCTAAATTGCCCGTCCCGGCGAATAAATCCAGCACCTGCGCGCCGATGATTTTGCTGCCGATAATATTAAAAAGCGATTCCTTAACGCGGTCCGCCGTGGGCCGCACGTCGTAAGTTTTGGGCACGGTCAGCGACAGCCCCCGCGCCCGACCGGTAATAATCCGCATACTTCCTCCCGTAAATAAATCTATAATTTTACATAACCAATCTTTTCTATAATTTCCTGACCCTGCTCGCCTTGCAGCCACTCTAAAAAGCGCGGCATGATGTTTGCACACAGCGATTAACAAGCAGCAGGCACTGCCAGAGCCGTGGTAAACATGGTATAATTAACATAATAATTCGTGAAAGGAGCGCCGCCATGAAAAAGCTGAAAAATATTTTCCTATTCTTATCGCTTTGCGCGCTCGCTTTTTATTTTGCTTTTTTCAGCCTGCCCTCCGCCCCGCCTCTAGCTGTGCCAAAAACGCAGCCGACCGACCGCGTGTTGCTGCTGCCCTTAGACAGCCGCCCCGTGTGCGGTCCCATGGTGCAAAAGCTGGGCCGCTTAGCCGCTATAGATGTAATTGTACCGCCAAAAGCCCTGATTGACAACTACCAACAGCCTGAGGCTAAAGAAAAACTTTTAGCCTGGCTGGAGGCTAACGCTCCCGCCTACCCCTACAGCATTGTTTCCGCCGACCTTTTGCTTCACGGCGGCCTGCTGCAAGCGCGGCAGCGCACCGCCGACGCACAGGAACAAGCGCAGCTGGCCGACGCACTGCAAGAGCTCCGGCGCCGCGGCCAAAGCCCGCAGACAATTTTCAGCGTTATTCCCCGCCTGCTGGTCAGCGACGAGCTGCTGCCCGACCGCTGGTACCAATACCATCTCATGCGTTATTCCCAGCTGCTGGACATGACGGAAATCAATAACGACCCTTACTTTACGCGCCAGCTTTTAGATTATCAAAAGCAGATACCGTCCCCCATTTTAGAAAAATATCTGAAGCTTTACGAGCAAAGCCAAAGCTTCAACAGCCTGCTGCTGGCTAAGCTCTGCGGCGATATATCGCCAAACGGCCTGCCCGCCGTCGTCATCGGCCAGGACGACGCTTCGCCCCTGGGCCTGCCCCACCGCAGCGCGCTGCGTTTGGAAAATCTTATCGAGCGGCGCGGCTGGCAAAATCAGGCCACGCTCACCTGCGGCGCGGACGAAATCGCCGCCCTGCTTGTAGCGCGCCGCTATTTGCAAAGCAGCGGCTGGCAGCCCAAAATCTATTTGCAGTACGCCGATCCGTCCGCGGAATTTAAATATATGCCCTATATGGCCGTCAGCGTCAACGCCGCTCTGCGCAATCAGGCGCAGCTGCTCGGCGCTCAACTAATCGATAATTTACAGGACGCCGACATAGCTTGCTATATTAACTGCGGCGACGAGGACAGCCGCCCCAGCGCGGCTCAGGTAGAAAATTTGCAAAACCTGCTGCACAGCGGCAAGCCCGTGGCCTTAATCGACGCCAGCGCTAATTTTGCCGCGGAAGAATTGCTGCTGCCCCGGCTTTTAGCTAACGATGTGCCGCTCAACCGTTTAGCGGCTTACGCCGGGTGGAACACCTTCAGCAATTCCTCCGGCACGGCGCTGGCCCAGGCCGTAATTGTCAGCGGCCGCTTGCGCCGGCTGCGCAGCGCCAATGCCGACGAACAGCAACTGCTCGCCCTTTATGCCGAAAACCTGCGCTTCACCGCTGAACGCATTCTGGAAGATTATTTTTACCAAAAGCTACTGCACCCCCAGCTGCGCCCCTATCTGGAAAGCTTCGGCGTTACGCCTACGGCCCTGACTGCGGAAAATAAGCCGCAGGTGGAAGCGCGTATTCAAGCGCGGCTCAGCCTGGACGCCTGGCTGCTGCTGCATCGTAATTTAGGACGCACGCCATTTTTTCAAGCGGAAAACGCCGCCTATTATCTGCGCGATTTGACCGTAGGTGCGCGCTTACCCTGGAACCGCATTTTTGAAGTTGATTTAAACGTCGATATGCGGATAGGCAGGAAGCCTATCGCTGATTAAACCCATATAAAACGGCGCATACCCTGAACCCAAGGATATGCGCCGTAAAATTTTATTCTGTTTTGCAAACACGCCGCTTACAGCAGGCCCACTTCCTTAACCTCGTCGATGCCGTGCTTTTTAGCGTAGCCGGTCAGCATCAAGGTCAGCGCGCCGTCGCCGGTTACGTTGCAGGCAGTGCCGAAGCTGTCCTGCAAAGCGAAAATAGTCAGCATCAATGCCGTGCCGGTAGCGTCAAAGCCCAGCACGCTGATGATTAAGCCCAAAGAAGCCATTACCGTACCGCCGGGTACGCCGGGCGCGCCGATAGCGAAAACGCCCAGCAGCAGGCAGAACAGCACCATCGTGCCCACGGTAGGCAGCGTGCCGTACAGCACCTGGGATACGACCATAACGAAGAACACTTCGGTCAGCACGCTGCCGCACAAATGGATGTTAGCAAACAGGGGAATGCCGAAATTTACCAAATCTTTGCGCAGCACGGTGGATTTCAGCGCGCATTTCAGCGCTACGGCCAGCGTAGCGGCGGAGGACATGGTGCCCACGGCGGTGATATAGGCCGGCCCGTAATGCTTGACCACGTTCATGGGATTAGCCCCAGCGTAAGCGCCTGCCAAAAGGTACAGCAGCGTCAGCCAAATATAGTGCCCCGCCATAACGATAAGCACAACGATGAGAAACACAGGCAGCTGCTTGGTAATCGCGCCCTCGTAAGCCAGACCGCAGAAGGTGCAGGCGATAAAAACCGGCAGAATAGCGATAACCACGCGGGTAACAATGGCCAAAACGATTTGCTGGAATTCCTCCAGGCATTTGATGATTGTTTCAGATTTAGTCCAGGCCGCAGCCAGACCAATCAGCACGGACAGCACCAAAGCGCTCATGACGCTCATGACCGGCGCAATCTTTAAATCAAAGAGCAGCTTGGGCAGCTCCTTGAGACCGTCTACAGTCGGCGTAATATTCAAAAAGGGTATCAGCGTATAGCCTGCCGCCGTAGAAAAGAAAGCCGCGCCAATGGAAGAAACGTAGGCGATGGTGATGGCGACACGCAGCATAACGCTGGCGTGCTGCCCCAGCCGCGTGATGGACGGGGCGATAAAGCCGATGATAATCAGCGGCACGCAGAAATTTATCAGCTGGCCCAAAAGGCTTTTGACCGTCAGAATCACCTGCATAACGCCTTCGCCCACGCTCAGGCCCACGCCCATGCCTAAAATTACGCCCAGCAGCAGGCGCATAGGCAGACTTCCTAAAATACTCATAAAAACACTCCCACTTCCTTAAAATAATATTAGCTGTAATTATAATAGCGTACACTAAATAAAATAGCAAGCAAAATTGTGAATTTTAGTTAAATTAAGGCAAAAAATTAAGCTTCTCCCCAGCAGGAGAAGCTTTGATACGCCGCAGGTATGCTCTTGTCAGCCGCGTGCAGCGTTCTTACGCTTCGGGCTCGTACACGGCCAGCGCCTCCAAAGCCAGAGCATAACCGGCAAAGCCCAGGCCGCAAATCTGCCCGATGCAGCCTGCTACCGTTACGGAATGATGGCGGAATTCCTCGCGCTGGTGAATATTGCTGATATGCACCTCGATGGCCGGAAGATTAACGGCCTTCAGCGCGTCCAGAATCGCCACGCTGTAGTGAGTGAAGGCGGCGGGGTTGATGACAATGCCGTCGAAAGCGCCGTAAGCTTTTTGAATGGCGGTAACGATGTCGCCCTCATAATTGCTTTGCAAAAGTTCTACTTCCACGCCTAATTTAGCCGCCGCCGAGCGGATGTAGGCGCACAGGCTGTCGTAGTCGCGGCGGCCGTAAATAGCCTTTTCCCTGGTGCCCAGCATATTGATATTGGGCCCGTTTAATACTAAAATTCTTCGCATATTATCCCTCGCTTATTCTGCGATTTCTTTAGCATACTGCGCTAAAAGCGCCAGCGTTTTGCCGAAGTCGCCGTTATTTTCAATAATTTTATCCGCGTGACGGCGGTAAAGAGCGATGCGCTCGTCGTACAGCGTGTACAGGCGCTGCTTATCGTCGGCCAGCAGAGGCCGCGCGTCGCCTTCGATGCAGCCGATAATTTTATCCGGCTGCCGGTCTAAAAACAGCACTACGCCCTGCCGCTTGAGCAGCTCCATATTCTGCGGCCGCTTGACCGCGCCGCCGCCCGTGGCGATAACGACGCCCTGCAGCTGTGCCAGATAGGCCAGCGTGCGGGTTTCCGCCTCGCGAAAGGCGTCCTCGCTTTCTGCAAAAAAGCTTTTGATGGTGCGCTGCTCCCGCTGTTCCAACACTTCGTCAGCGTCGAAAAATTCGCGGTCCAAGCGCTTGGCCAGCCGCTTGCCCAAAGTGCTTTTGCCGCAGCCGGGCATCCCGATTAAAATAATATTTTTCATAGCTGTTGCTCCAGCTCCCGCATGATGCGCACGATTAAACCGCTGTCATAACTTTCGTCCTGCCAGATTTCTTGCGCCGCCACTGCCTGCGCCACCAGCATGAATAAGCCGTTGACCGCCTTATGCCCCGCCGCCTGTGCCTGCTGCAAAAACAAGGTTTGCGCCGGATTGTAGATTAAATCCACGCTGGCGCCGAAAGCCGCGCTGATTTCCGCATCTACGGGCGACGCCGCAATTTTGGGGTACATACCCACCGGCGTACAGTTGACCAGCAAATCGCCCTGCAAAGCGCGCAGCTCTTCGTAATTCACAAACTGCGCCATGGGCGCGATTTCCAAAAAATGTCCGTCGGCCTTGCTGACGTCGCGGGTAACTAAATACAGCATGCTCACGCCCTGGTCTGCCAAATATTTGACTACTGCCCGCGCCGCTCCGCCCGTGCCCAGCACTGCGGCAGTACGGCCTGCCAGCTCAATTTCATTATAAGCCAGCATGCGCCCGAAGCCGAAATAATCCGTGTTATAGCCCAACGCAACGCCATCGGTAAATTTGATGGTATTGACTGCGCCGATGGCCGCAGCCTCCGGCGCAATTTTATCCAGCAGCGGCATAACGTGCAGCTTATGAGGAATGGTCACATTGCAGCCCGCATAAGCGCGGCACAGCTCCTGCAGCCGCTGCGGCAAATCCTCCAGCTCCGTTTCCAGCAAATTATACTGGCCGCTGCGCCCCGTATAAGCGAAAAACAGCTGGTGAATCTGCGGCGACAGGCTGTGCCCCAGCTTGCCGCCTAAAAGTCCGTATAGCTTTTCCATTTTTATTTCTTCTTTTCGTAAGCGCGGTAATTGCCCAAAATCTTTAAGTAAGTACTCTTGGCCTTGACCTCTTCCATCACGTCCGCCACCAACGGGTCGGACAAATTGCCCGTTACGTCGATATAGAAAAAGTATTCCCAGGATTTGCTGCCCATGGGCCGCGATTCTAGGTTCATCAGGTTTAGACCAGTATGGTAAAAGCTGGCCAGCATTTTGTACAAAGAGCCGGTTTCATGCTTCACGGCTACAATCAGCGTAATTTTATTGGCGTGAGGAATGATTTCCGGCTTGCGGGCGATAATCACGAAGCGGGTGTAATTATTGCTGTTGCTGTTGATGGCCGGGGCGATAATCTGCAAATTATACATATCGGCCGCCGCCTTGCCCGCTACTGCGCCCAGGGTAATATCCTGCTTTTCCGCCACCTCTTCGGCGCTTTTGCTGGTGCTGAAATAGGGCACCTGCTCCATGTCGGGGTAATCGCGGAAGAAATCCTTGCACTGTTTAAAGCCTTGGGGATGGGAATAAACCGTCTTGATGCTTTGCAGCGTCGCGCCGGCGCAGCCCAAAAGATTTTGCTCGATTTTCACGCACTGCTCGCCCACGATGCTGCAATCGTAATGGCGCAGCAGGTCATAAACCTCGGTGATGCCGCCGGTGGAACTGTTTTCGATGGGCAGCACGGCGTAATCCATGGAGCCGTCGGAAATGCTGCTGATGACCTCTTCAAAGGTATTGTAATGATGGCGATTGTATTTGCGTCCGCGGAAATATTCGTCCAGCGCCTGATGGGTGAAGGAGCCGGCGGGGCCGAAGCAGGCCACCTCGAAGGTGCGGTCGCTGGCTTCGCTCATGGCCGTTTCTTCCAAAACGCAGGCCTGGTCGATGATGCCGCGCATAATATTTTTCACGGCGATAGAATAATCCTTGTTTTCCAAAAGACCGGCAACCTTAGCGATAACCTTGGCTTCGCGATTTTTATCCTTTACGGGCATACCCTTGGATTTTTTATAAGCCGCCACCTGCATTACTAATTGCAGGCGCTGCTCCAGCACCTCGGCCAGCTGCTGGTCGGCCTTGTCTATTTCCTTGCGGATGAGTTCTAAATCAAGCTCCTGCATTTTATTTCTCCCATTTCTTTGCTTCCAATATTAAGTCCCACAGGTTCCAGGCCACAACCGCTTCGATAACCGGTACGGCGCGCTGCACAATGCAGGGGTCGTGACGCCCAACGATGGTCAGCGTCGTATCGCTTTTTTCTTTCAGGCTCACCGTGCGCTGCTGGCGCGAAATGGACGGCGTGGGCTTGAGCGCGGCCCGCAGCACCAAAGGCATGCCATTGGTAATGCCGCCGGTCACGCCGCCGTTATGATTGGTCAGCGCGCGCACCTGGCCGCCGTCGTAATGCAGCTCGTCGTTGGCCTCAGCTCCCGTCAAACCTGCGAAGCCGAAGCCATCGCCAAACTCCACGCCCTTCACCGCAGGCACGGAAAACAAGCCGTGGCTTAAACGGCTTTCCACCGAATCGAAATAAGGCGCGCCTACGCCCGCAGGCAGATGCAGCGACATGGCCTCCACTACGCCGCCAACGCTGTTTAAATCTCCCTTGGCCTGCAAAATACGCCGCTGCATTTTTTCTCCGGCAGCGTCGTCCAGCACGGGGAAGGCTTTAGCCTGCAAGGCCAGCAGCTCCGCGTCCGTCATGCCCATAGGGTCGAAGGCCGCATCCTCGATATCGCTGATGCGCAGGATATGCGCGCCCACAAGTACGCCGTACTGGGCCAAGGCCTGCTTAGCCACCGCGCCGGCAAAAACCAATGGCGCAGTCAAGCGTCCGCTGAAATGGCCGCCGCCGCGATAATCGTTAAAGCCCTGATAGCGCACGTGCCCTGCGTAATCCGCGTGGCCGGGGCGCATTTTATCCTGCAAAATGCTGTAATCCTTAGAATGCTGGTCGCTGTTGGCAATGCGAGCGCACAAGGGCGTGCCCGTAGTAAAGCCGTTGAAAAAACCGCTCTGGATTTCCACTGCGTCGCTTTCCTTGCGCGCCGTGGTCAGCGCGCTTTGACCGGGAGCACGGCGAGCCATTTCCTTAGCTATCGCTTCTTCATCCAGCGCCAGTCCCGGCGGCAGGCCGTCCAGCACCACGCCGATGGAGCGGCCGTGGGATTCGCCGTAAATGCTCATTTTGATATTCATGCCAAAAACGCCGCTCATGCCAGCACCTCAATCTTTCCGCCCAAAGCGCAGTAATCGGTCCAGAAAGTCGGATAGGATTTGCTGACGCTGCCCGCGCCGTGCAGCACGATGGGCAGGCGACAGCGTTGGGCCGCAATGGCCAGGCTCATAGCGATGCGGTGGTCGTTCCAGGCGTCCACATCCACGCCGCCAATCAGGCCGCTGGGCTGCCCGTAAACGGTCAAGCCCTCGTCCTCCTCCACAATCTGCGCGCCCATTTTACTAAGCTCGCTGGTCATAGCCGCCAAGCGGTCGCATTCCTTAATACGCAGCCGCGCCGCGTTGATAATTTTAGTAATGCCCTCGCTGACCGCAGCCGCAGCCGTCAGTACGGGAATAATATCGGGACAGTTGGCCGCGTCGATAACCGTAGCCTGAGTTACGCCGCCACTCACGGTAACGGCGTTTTCGCCGCAAGCAATGTTTGCTCCCATGCGCTCCATAATTCCCACCACGGCCTTATCGCCCTGCAGCGAAGCGAAATCCACGCCGCTGCATACCACCTCGCTGCCCAGGCTGCCGCCTGCCAGCCAAAAGGCCGCCTGGGACCAGTCGCCCTCCACTCGGCTGTTCTGCGCCCGGTAGCGCTGCTTGCCCGACATCAGATAGCGGCGGTGCGCGCCGTTTTCGTTGTTTACGCTGACACCGTACTTAGCAAGGCATTGCAGCGTCATATCCACATACGCCGCCGATTCCAGCGGCGAAGTAATTTCAATCACCGAATCGCCGTCCAATAAGGGCAGCGCAAACAGCAGCCCGCTGACAAACTGGCTGCTGACATTGCCCGGCAGCTTAAAAATCCCCGGACGCAGACGGCCGTTGACCGTCAAAGGCAAATTGCCGCCGTCCGTAAAATATTGAATAAGCTGCTCGTCAAAAATATCGTAATAAGCCTGCAAAGGGCGGGATACCAGCTTGCCGTGGCCCATAAAGGTCAGCGGACAGTTCAGCGTCGCGCCCAAAGGAATGAAAAACCGCAGGGTGGAGCCGCTTTCGCCGCAGTCCACAGAATCTGCCGCCGCTGCGGGGCGTCCCGTGCCGGTAATCTGCAAGGCCTTGCGCCCCGGCAGCATGCTGGGAATTTCGTCCACGGCCACGTCCAGCGCCTTCAAGCAGCGCATGGTAGCCTCGATATCCTTGGACATACTGATATTGTCCACGATACTCGTGCCTGCCGCCAGACCGGCGCAGATTATTTCCCGGTGCCCCATGCTTTTGGAGGAGGGAGCCTGCACCGTGCCCTGCAATTTTGCAGGATATATTTTTACTGTAGCGTCTTGCGTTAATTTGTTCAAATCCATGTGCTTTACCTTTATCCTAAATATTCCGGCACTTGCTGCCATTCCAGCTTACGCAGCGTGCCCTCGCCGATAGCCTTGAGTACGATAAGCGTAATGCTGCTGCCGTTTTTCTTTTTATCACGCGCCATGGCGTCCAGCAGCAGGCTTTTATCCACGCCCGCAGTCAGCGGCAAGCCGTATTGCAGCAGTACGCTCTTAATGCGCTCCGCCGTTCCCGGCGCTGTCAGGCCCATGGCTTCCGTGCGCTGGGTCAGCTGGTACATGCCGATAGCCACGCCCTCGCCGTGCGTAAATTGACTGTAGCCAAAGTGCTGCTCAATAGCGTGGCCCAAGGTGTGGCCGAAGTTCAGCAGCATCCGCAGGCCCGTATCAAATTCGTCCTGCTCCACAATGCGCGCTTTGATAGCGCAGCAGCTGGCCACTACGCTGCCGATATCGCGCAAAAGCTCCGCGTCATCGGCAAAGCCCGCCAATTTTTCAAACAGCGCCGCGTCCTTAATACAGCCATACTTAATGGCTTCCGCCAAACCGTCGTGCAAGAAGCGCACCGGCAGCGTCGCCAGCAAATCCGTATCGATAAACACAGCCTTAGGCTGATAAAATGCGCCAGCTAAATTCTTGCCCGCCTGCAAATCCACGGCTACCTTACCGCCCACGCTGCTGTCAATCTGCGCCAGCAAAGAGGTGGGAACCTGCACAAAGGCCACGCCGCGCATATAACTGGCAGCCGCAAAGCCGCCCAAATCGCCGACCACGCCGCCGCCCAGCGTTACTACCACGTCGCTGCGGGTCAGGCCGCCTTCAGCCAGCTCTTCCAAAACCCGGCTCAGCACCGTAATATTTTTGCTCTGCTCGCCTGCGGGAAAAACAATCTGCAGCACAGCAAGCCCTGCCTGCCGCAAGCTTTCGGCTAGCGCTGCGGCATACAGCGGCGCTACGTTGCTGTCGCTGATAATCGCTGCCTTGCGGGCCTTGGGCAGCAGCGCCGCCACCTTAGCGCCCACGCTGGGCAGCAGCCCCGCCGCGATTTCGATATCGTAAGCGTGAGGGCCTAAGTCCACATGAATTTTCTGCATCAATAAAGCTCCTTTCGGCGAGCAGCCGCAGTCCGCATTAAAGCTTTCAGCGTTTCGCCGTCGCCTGCGCGCAAGGCGTTGCGCCACAGCTCCAGCTGCTCCATATATTTATCGATTTCGTCGGCTACCTTTTCCTTATTCGCCAGGAAAAGGCTGCACCACAGCTCCGGGTTGATGTCCGCAACGCGGGTGCCGTCGCGGAAGCTTCCGGCTACGAAGTACCTGGTTTTTTCGTTATAAGACGAGCTGTCCATTAAAGCCACCGCCGTCACATGGGGCAAATTGCTGGTGAAGGCAATCGTGCGGTCGTGCTCCTCCGGCGTTACGCGCACCGTGCGCGCGCAGCCCAGCGCCAAAGCGAACTGCTCCAGCCAGGCCACGGCCTGCGGCGTATTGCCTGCTTCCGGCACGACGATATAATTAGCGTTATGGAAAATAGCCGCGTCCGCCATAGCCAAGCCGCTGCTCTGCCGTCCGGCCATCGGGTGTCCGCTGATAAATTCCATGCCGGGCAGCAACGCCTCCTGCACCCGGCGAATCATATCGCCCTTGATGCCGGCCACGTCGGTTATCAGCACATGAGGCGACAAAAACTGCACGTTGCTTTTAATGAAGCCTGCGATAGCCTCGGGATAAATAGCGCAAATCAGCACGTCGGCCTGTGCCAGCTCAGGGCCTGCCTCCGTCAGCGCCTCGTCGATAATTCCCAGCTCAACTGCCTGCCGCAGCACTACAGGATTACGCTCCACGCCGATGATGCGCTTGGCCTGCAATTGGCGCAGCGCCTTAGCGTAAGATCCGCCAATCAACCCCAGGCCTACGACGGCAAAGGTCAGCTCCTGCCATTGGGTACTTCTAAAACCAGCTTCCAACAAAATCACTCCTAAAAAATTCCAAACTACTATACTGCGAAAAATTTTACTCCATTGCCCACTCCCTCCGCCTCACATTCGTTCGGCACCTCCCTCAACGAGGGAGGACAAGAAAATAAGCTTAATCTAATTTTGTGCCCCCTCCTTGAGGGGGCTGGCATTTTGCTTGCAAAATGTCTGGGGGAGTTTTATTTTTACATTTCCCTGCCGACAATGCGGGCAATTCCCTTTAAATCCTGCATCAAGCGTGCGAAGCGTTCCGGCTTCAAAGATTGTGCGCCGTCGCACAGCGCGCATTCCGGATTGTTATGTACCTCGATGAGCAAGCCGTCGGCTCCTACCGCTACGGCAGCCTTTGCCAAGGGCTCTACCATCCACCACATACCGGCGGCATGGCTGGGATCCACTACTACCGGCAGATGGCTGAGCTTTTTCACAGCGGGAATCGCGCTCAAGTCCAGCGTATTGCGGGTGTAGGTTTCAAAAGTACGGATGCCGCGCTCACACAAAATTACATTTTCATTGCCGCCCGCCCTAATGTATTCGGCGGACAT
>ERZ779895.93-NODE-93-length-135542-cov-14.303129_pt1 | contig 135542 bp, 107 predicted proteins | sample MGYA00511093_ERZ779895 | MGnify/ENA primary metagenome ERZ779895 (study PRJEB29588, sample SAMEA2142970) | human gut metagenome | biome: human gut; feature: human-associated habitat; material: faeces | place: Denmark | collected 2008/2010 ... | reverse complement strand
TCTCATCAAAATACGGGTTTGTGCACCACTCTTTGTAAGTCTCCATGTAACTCATGCTTTTTCCCTCTTTTCTTTAATCTTTAATCCATTGTGCCCAGTTCTTCCGGTACTCTTCCGGCGTCATATTTTCATTCTCCCGGAACAGCTGGTAGAACAAATCTTCATTGCCAATCCCGGATTCTGTGATCACCTCACTCATTGGCTGGATCGTAAAACGAAGCAATTCTTTTGCCGCATTAAACCTGCGGTTTAAAATATAATCCCGCACACTGATGCCGTAGCTGCCAAGGAACTTCTGCTCTAACAGGCTCTGCTCCATACCAAAACGATCTGTCAGCAATGTATAGATACCTGCCTCTGCAAAATTTGCATTAATAAACTCACGAACCTCCTCCATGGTATCTTTGCCGGTCGTCTCCTGCAAACATCCCGTAACCAGCTGCGTCAACATACTGTGAATCGCCAGTTCCGACGCATTTTCCTTTACGCCTTCAAGAATCTTCCCGATCAGATCTGCAACATCCTCTTTCTCACTCGTCTTAAAGACAGGCACCGCATTTTTTTTATGAAACAGCTCATAGAACTCCGCTGCACAGTTCCCATTAAAATGAACCCACGCCAGCTTCCACGGCTCATCCTCGCTGCTGACATGTTCAAAAGCCTTGTGACAATCGATCCACACGCACTCATCCTTATGCAGTTCAATCGTCTGTCCTTCCGTGGAAATGCTTCCCTTTCCCGCTACCACTTCAAAAATCAGATAAGAATCCAGATTCTCCCTCCTGCACACATGCGGTACGAGGCTTTCCAGTCTTCCTACCTCCTGCACATAGAGCAAATGATTTTTGGCAAACATTCCAGGTGTGTGAAGCATACGGTCTGACTTTGTAACCCCTTCCGAAGAAAACATCTTTTCCATCCGCTCAATCTCCTCCATCACGCTATACTCTCTCCCGCCAGTAATCCAGAATTTCCTGAATCGTCTGCTCCAGCGGAATCTGCGGTTTCCATCCGGTCGCCGCGTTTAATTTGGTAATATCCGCCTCAATGATCGGAACGTCGACCGGCCGGATCTTGTTCGGGTCAATCTCCACCCGGATCTCCTTTGTTGAAAGCGAGATAATCAGATCCAGAATCTCCCGGATCTCGTGAGCGTGTCCGCTGCCGACATTGTAAGTCTCACCTGCAGTTCCGCTCTGTACCAGAAGCGCATATGCACGCACAACATCTCGTACATCCGTAAAATCCCGCTTTGCCGCCAGATTTCCGACATACATCACCGGTTCTTTCTTTCCCGCCTCGATCTCCGCTACCTGCTTGCAGAAATCCGAGATGACAAAGATCGGTGACTGACATGGTCCGATGTGATTGAATGCCCGGACCATCATCAGCTGCATATCATACGCCTGCGTATAGATGCTGGCGATCATATTCTGGCAGACCTTCGTTGCCGCATAGATATTGCCCGGTCGAAGGTAGTTGTCCTCTTTGATCGGCGTCTCCCCTTCCCGGATATGCCCGTACTCTTCACCGGATCCGATCAGAAGTACGCGCGGTTTGTAAAAAAGCTCCCGCACCGCATCCATCAGATTCACGCTTCCCTTGACATTGATGTCAATCGTAAGCCCCGGATTCTTCCATGCTACACTGACCGAACTCTGTGCCGCCAGATGAAAAATATAATCCGGGCGCACCTCGTACAGCAATGCAACGATCTCATCCTTATTCAAAATATTTAAGTCATGAATCGCCACTCCCGGTATCTCCAACTGTTCATGCGCCAGCTTTGTCGCATGGACCTCCATTCCATGATGATCTTTTACCTCACGTGCAAGATAACTTCCAACAAAACCTGCCGCACCTACAATCAATGCTTTGCTCATATTGTCATTCCCTTTTACTTATAGATGATAACTTTCTACCATATTTGCAAATTCCTGTGAATTTGCAAACCCCCAGAACACCTGTGTCCTGTCCATCATACCAGAGTTCAGTGCATTTGTCCAATCGCTTATTCCCGCATCATCTCCCTCTCTGTCAAAGCATCCGCGGTACAGCATTTTTACATATTCGGTATTCGACAAATTCTTATTACTGCACTCTGTGGAAAAGACAAATCCATAAGCAATCTCCTGCATGGACTGCGTGTGATGGTTGATCGCTTCACACCAGTGGTTCAAACCGTCCGTATCATAATTCCTGCTTAAAAACTGTGTATAATTTCTGGCGACAAAACTTGTAACATTATAGTTCTGGTCGCGTTCTTCCGTCAATGAGACATCGCCCTTCTGAATCTCATACATATTGCACAGCTGCTGGAATTCCTCTGAATTGATAAACTGGCGGAACACATAAAGTCTGGAGGTTCCGTTTTCCAGTGTCTTGACCCAGCCCGCTTTTCCGTCCGAATCCGATGCACGTCCCATGAGGCTCAGATACAGATGCTCCACGTAATCGGCATTGTTATAATTATGATTCTGAAACTCCTCGCTGAATAAAAAGCCGTATGCCACTTCCGCACCCGTTCTGCCATTTGTCAGCTCCTGCGCCCAATAATCCAGTTCGCTCTGTGCTGCCGATCTGCCGAGTGCATTTTCATATAAAAGTGATGCAAACCGCTGCTTGCCGGTCAGCGTCGTTCCTGTGTTGCCGCTGTTTCCGTTGTCCGTACCTGTGTTTCCGCCATTGTTACTGTCATTCGATCCGCTGTTTCCACCTGTATTTCCGCCATTGTTACTGTCATTCGATCCGCTGTTTCCATTGTCTCCACCGTTGTTTTCCGGTGTTTTTACGGTTACGCTGCAGGTCAGTTTCTGATTGTCATAAGATGCACTCAGCGTTGCATTCGTCCAGCTCTCACTGGAAAGTTCATACGCCACGAGACGGTAGATCACATTGACAACACTCTCCGGCAGATCACTATTCACCGCAAGTGTAAAGCTGGTCTCCCCTGCTGCAATTTTCTGACGGATCTTCTCAGCAAATGGATCCGACCACTGATGTATCTCCCCGGTCTTAATAAAATAATTCTCTTCCAGAGAGTTGCACTCATATCCTTCTACCGGCTGTGTATGGTCACTGTGTACCAGCTTCATGATATCGTCATTCAATCCAAAATACAGATGCTCATAAAACGTTCCTTTGTAGGACGCTCCCATATCATCCCAGGTGCTGTCAATCTGATACCATTTTCCATCCAGCTGCGCCGCTGTCCACACATGTCCATTTCCGGCGATCCGTCCCGTTGGAATACCGACCTTATTTAAAAGCATCACATAGGCTCTGTGATATGACTCACAGGTTCCCTTTCCGCGCGCCAGAACGCCCTCTGCCGCACAATAGCTGTACGTATAGTCGTAATCCGCGTGATCTAAAATCCAGTCATGCAGCCAGACCGCCTTATCAAAATCGGTCGAGCAGCTCTTCTCACATTCGCCCGCAACATTTGCCACGAGTTCTTCCACCGATGGATAATTCGGATCGTTAATTACGATGGGGTACTCCAGCAGCCCTGTCGTCTTGGTCTGGTATGGTGTCGATCCCATATCCATGACACCAAACCGGATATAATACGTACCTGACGCATAAAAGGTGAATTTGAACTCATCGCTATCTCCGTAGACACTGTTTGACCCATAGCTGATATCATAGACAAAATTCTGCTGCGCATCCGTCAGCGAAGCAATCCGGTATTTGTAAGTACCGCTCCCGCCGGTCGCCAGAAGCTTAAATGTCACCTCTTCCCCGCACTTGATACCCGACGGATAAGATACCGTTAAATTCAGCGTGTCTGCCGCTTTTAATGCCTCAGATACCACTTCCTCTGCCATGACCGGCATACGGTTTCCGAGTGCCAGCACCATAGCGCACAATACTGTGCCAATTATCATTCTTATTTTTCTCATTTTGTACCTCAAAAGGGAATTCCGCCCGGAATTCCCCCCTTTCTTTTTTTATTGTTTACCAGTCTCCAAGAAAATTCTGGCAGTAATTCGTACCGTAAGCTCCCCCTGTCGCATAGCCGGTCGCAAGATAGTCATACGACTCACTTAAAATATTGGCTCTGTGTCCCGTAGAATTCATCCAGCCGTCCACCACAGCAGATGCTCCGTAGTATCCTGCCGCAATATTTTCTCCAGCAGCACGGTAATCCAGCCCCGCCTCATCATAGAGTGAAAAGCAGCTTGACCCATTCGGACGTGTGTGCGAAAAATAGTTCACAATCTCCCCGGCACGTACCTGTGCCACCTGCTCCCACAGATCCTCTCTGGTCATAAGCTTTTCCAGACCATTATTCTGACGCTGCTCGTTGCAAAGCGCCAGAATCTGCACATTCATCTGCCATGCATCTGTAGCATCCGGCGTCTCAACCGCATTTCCAATATTGATTCCTGACGCTGCACAGCGTCTTGCAAACTCTGTACTGAACAAAAATCCGTTAAACACATATTCCCTGGTATTGGTATAGTTCAGCTTGTCTACCCAGTCTGTAAGGCCTGCATCATCCGGTTCGCGGTCCATCATCGTGTGATACAGCATCGTTGCAAACTCTGTGTTAGACGTATGCTTCTGCTTATATTCTGTGCTGAATATAAAACCATACGCCACCTGGCTGCCCTCGGCACCGTTAGCAAGCTGTGTACTCCAGTCTGCAAGCCCTGCCTCATCAGGCTCGCGCTCCAGACAGATGCGGTACAATCTGGTCACGAAGTCTGTAATCGTATCATTGTCAGCACCGCACCAGGAGCAGTTGCCGAGAATCGGAATACTGATGTCGCTCCAGTCGCCGCTTCCACTCTCAATACCATAGGAAGCGCATAGCGCAGAAAATTCTTCCGAATTGACAAAGCCGGTCATGACCGCTCCTCTGGTCTGCCCTTCTGCCAGACGATTCATCCAGTCCGCCTTTCCGGCTTCATCCGCCGTACGTCCGAAAAATGCCTGATACATAGCATCCACATAGCAGCTGTTGCAGAGGTTCATATTGCGGAATTCCGTACTGAACACAAATCCGTACGCCACATCAGCGCCTCTCGCCTCTCCGGTCTGCAGACGGTTCACCCAGTCCGCTCTGCCTTCCTCATCCGCCTCACGACCAAGGCATACCTGATACATCCGGTCTACAAACGCGGTGACATTATCCTCCGCCTGCACTGAAACGGTCTTTCCCGTCAGAAGATCGGCTCCTGTAATCATGACGAAAGCAGCAATAAAAACCGCCAGCGATCTTCGTATCTTTTTCATTCAGTTCCTCCCTATCTCTGGTTGACGCAGATTGCAAACTCTGTCATCCCACTTTAGTCTCTCGTTATTCCATACTTTTTGCACAGATTATTGAATTCTTCACTGCCGACAAATCCGTTAAATACATCTTCCCTGCTGTATCCCTGCGTCTGCATGCGGCTTACCCAGTCTGCCTTGCCGCCCGCATCTGCACTCCGGTCAAAAAATGCACGGTACAGATACTCCACATAATCATTGTCATTCAGATTCTTATTCTTAAACTCCTGGGAGAAAATAAATCCCTGCGCTACTGAACCGCCGCTCTTCGTGTGATCCCACAGTCCGTTCGTCCAGTCGTTTAATCCGTCCGTATCCGGATTGCGGTCCAGGCAGATATTATAAAGTCTGGTCACAAATGCCGTCACACCGTCTGTGGCACCGCAGACCGTACATGCTCCTCTCGGAACTGTTCCGTACTGTGGAACCGCAATACCGTCTCCCCTCGTAATACCGTACTGGGTACACAGATTGTTAAACTCTTCGCTCTGCGAAAATCCGTTGAATACTTCCTCCCTGGTCGTTCCTGTCTCAAGTCTGCCGACCCAGTCATCCAGACCGCCCTGGTCATATTCACGTCCCATGAACGCGCGATAGAGCTGCTTTACATAGTCGGTGTTGCAGTAATTGTAATTCTGGAATTCCTGGCTAAACACGAATCCGTATGACACCTCCACACCGGATGCCTGTCCGGATGACAATCTGTTCACCCAGTCATTTAAGCCCGCATCATCCGGTTCACGGTTTAAGCAGACCTGATACAGCCGGGTTACAAACTGTTCAATCGGATCTTCCGTAATCACCCGGTTGCTTTCCGGCACGACCTCGACCACATTCTTATTTACCCACATTGCCGGACGGACACCGCCGATCACATTCGCCACTGCCATACCGTCGTAGCGGAGCGAACCTGTGTAATGTACATACATGGCATCATATGTATAGATGCCCGGAGTCCGCAGCCACCAGTAAGAGCTCTGTGTATTTGTATTGCGAAGCGCCGGGTCGCCGTTTCTGCTAAGAGCATACTCTGTGCAGTTCGCCATTCGCTTGCCGTCCGTATTCAGATAGTTGGCAGCCTCCGATGCACTGAGCAAAAAGATCTTATCACCGGTCGCCGATCCGCCGGATGTTCCGAATACGGTATTCGACTCACCGGATACCGATGTTGTGTAAATCCCGGACTTCTGTCCATCGCTAAACGCCGCATTATAGAAGGAATCATTCAGCCAGGTACGGATACTGCTGTTCGCCCATGTAACCGTTGTCTGCAGGTTCGGATAATACCGCTGGAAATCCAGGACCTTCTTGCTGATCACCAGCGCCTTATCACCCTGAATATCCAGTACCGTCCACTCAATGGTCTCAGCGCCGTTGGAAGCATTGTTATCCTGCTCGTAAGAACCGTATTTTACAGTTCCGCCGACATGAATCTTCGTCCGGTCCACGCCGTCGGTGCTGGCACTTCCGCTTCCGCTGCAGGTAACACTCGCGCCGGTCAGTGCCTCATTATTTGCTCCGATCTCCAACGCTCTCCACTGCGCTCTGGAACCGCCGTACTGCACTGTGCGCAATCCGGCACACCGGTTAAATGCGTTATCGCCGATATATGTAACACCGCTTCCAATCGTAACATTCGAGATACATCCGCATCCCTCAAATGCATGGCTCTCAATCACGCCCTGATAGATATTGGCGGATTCAATCGGCGCCCACGCAAACGCGAACGTTCCAATGTAGGACACACTATTTGGGATTGCAATACTGGTAATTCCCGAGCAGCTGTCAAATGCACTTGCCCCGATGCGGGTCAGTCCGCCAGCCGGCAGATTCACCGTCCGGATGCCATTGCAAAGATAAAATGCGTAATCACCGATTGTAGTCACACTGGAAGGAACCGTTACGCTTGTAATATTCTGTCCGTATTCAAATGCGTAATCGCTGATCGCAGTCACACCGTCCGGAATCTGCAGATTTGTCACTTCCGAATCATTCAGATACAAATGTTTTGCAAACTGAAGCGGGTTTGCCAGATAGCCGCCAAAATCAATCCTGCACCATGCAGCGAGATCGCTGATATACACGCCGGTCAGTCCGGTACAGTTCTCAAAAGCACTGATTCCAAATCCGGTCACACCGCTTCCCACCGAAACGGTATTAAGTGCTGTACAGCGGATAAACGCCGACTCCCCCACAAAGCCGGACTTGATCGTTGCCTGTTGAAGGCGGGTACAATCTGCAAATGCCGCATACCCGATCGTTGAGATCGTCGACGGTGTTGTCACACTCGTCAGTGAACTGCATCCGTAAAAAGTACATGCCCCGATGGATGTCACTCCCTCTGCAATATTTACCGTCGTAATCGATGTTTTATAGGCATACCACGGCATACACTGCGGGGATCCCGGCGTATCATATACCGGATAATCATACATCGCACCGCTTCCGCTGATCGTAAGCACGCCCTTATTATAGCTCCATGTCAGATTGTCGCCGCACTTGCCGGAAGCTGCATACTTCATATTCTCTGTCACTTTTACGGCAGCCACATCTTCTGCCGCGCTCATCTCTGTCACAGGCTTGCTCTCCGCCGCCTCTGTTGCTTCCGTCTCTTCCGTCTCGGTCGCTTCTGTCACTGCTGCTTCGGCTGCTTCTGTTGTTTCCGGCTGCTCTGTGCTTCCCTCCGGCTTCGCTTCTGCCTCCGCATCCGTTGTCTGCACCGCCGTCTCTTCAACAGCCGCGTCACTCTCCACCGTTGTCTCCGTCACTTCCGCTGCATAGACTGCATTGCCCGGAAATGCCACACCACATGTGAGTATCATTGCCAGAAAAGCCGCTAACACACGTCTCTTCATAATCTCCATACCTCACTTTCCCCGTATACTACAGAAGGAATCCTGCCGGATTCCTTCCCTTACTGCTACTATAGCATTTTATATACGTTTTGTCCATTTATAATCCATAACTGGCAACCATATTTGCAAATTCCTGTGAGTTTGCAAAACCCCAGAATACAGTCTCTCTGGAGGTGCCGTTGTTCAGCTGGTTCACCCAGTCATTCAGCCCCTCATCGTCATACAAGCGTCCGAAAATACCGCGGTAGAGCATCTTAACATAATCGCTGTTTGAGAGGTTCATGTTGATGCACTCCTGTGAGAATACAAAGCCATACGCCACATTTTCCATTCCGTATCCGCTGTTGATGCGTCCGCTCCAGTCATTTAAACCGTCCACGTCATAGGTACGTCCCAGAAACTCGGTATAATTTCTTGCCACAAAGCGCGTCACATTGTAATTCTGATCCCGGTCCTCGGTCAATGTGACGGTTCCTCTCTCAATCTCATAGGTATTGCAGAGATTTCCGAACTCTGTGGAATCCGTAAACTGCCGGAACACATAGAGTCTTGACACACCATTTGTCAGATGTGTCACCCAGTCTGCCTTTCCGTCCGCATCCGATGCACGTCCCATCAGGCTTAAGTACAGATGCTCCACGTAATCTGCGTCGCTGTAATTCTTGTTCTGGAATTCCTCGCTGAAAAGGAAACCGTAGGCAACCTCTGCTCCGGTGCTTCCGTTCTCAAGCCGGCCTACCCAGTAGTCGACCTCAGACTGTGTTGCAGAGCGGTCCAGCACATACTGGTACAACAGTTTTACAAACGGCGCCGCCTTGTGCTGCGTTGTTGTGTCCGTCGTATCCGATGTATCTGTCGTTCCTGTCGTTCCTGTCGTTGCCGTCACACTCTTGCTTGCCACATTACTGTCCCAGTAGGTATCACATACTGCCACCGCCTTGACCGTGCAGCTTCCGCTCAATGTAAATGTCGACGAATATTTCTCCGATCTCGTGTAAGCCGGCGTCGGTGTATCTCCGTTGATTGTGTAATAGATGATCGCATTCGGCGTACTGCTCGTTATCGTCACATAATTGACATTGTTGTTCGCCGTAACCGAAATCTGTGGTTGTGCGGTCTGCTGTGTGATCGTCGGCAGGGTTCCCGGATCGGAGTACGTCGCTCCGCTGTCCAAGGTACAAGCCGGAAGATACTCACTCCAGTAGGATTCTTCTGCGTGGGAGCTTGCATAGCTTGCCAGATCCGCATCATATACGGCGTCGCTCCGCTCAAAATATTCATAGTCGATGGTGCTCTGATCCGCCCAGGTACAGTCTACATTGTACCAGGAGTCGTTGATACGCACCTTATTCCACTCATGGTCATCACTTGTCACCGCAATACAGTCAACACCCACGCCGTTGCACATCATCTCAAACGCCTGCGCATATCCGGCGCAGACGGTCTTATCCATGCAGAATACGCTGTATACCGACTGTGTGTATGCCGTATCTTCATTAAACGAGTTGCCATAAATATCCGTATTATAATCCACTTTCTGCACAATGAGATCGTGAATCATTTTTACTTTTTCCGCCTCAGAGCTGAGTGAGTTGACCGTATTTTTCCAGGTATCCACCTGATTCTTCACACTCTGTGTTGCAGTGCTTCTCGCCGTACCATTCTGAAAGGCAGAATAGACACCGAATGCCGCATACCATACGCTGCTGCTGCCTCCCTGATACAAAGACACATTGATAAAATAATACTGTGGATTCATGTAACGGAACATATATGCCACATACGTAATTCTGTTTGAATTCAGGCTTCCGCAGGATACATACGGTATATGTCCATCCGTCAGATTATCCGTACCAAGAAGCACCTGTCTGCAGGATGCATCCAGTCCATCCCAGAATTTGCGTTCTTCCGTCGAAAGCATATTATACACGTAATTGGACGAATAAGCATCCCACGCTGCTGCATATACACTGGAACTCTTGCTGCTGTTTGCCTCTGTTTCGTCTAAAATATCATCTTCTGCAATCGTTCCGACATTGATCACGTTAAGATCCAGCAAACCTGTCGGATGTGTAATCTCCTCTGCGGTCGCTTCTGTCTCGTTCTCTGTTGTGTCGGCAGCTGCCGCTTTCACAGGCTCCGCAGACTCCGTGCTTTCCGCAGTCTCCGTATTTTCCGCAGTCTCCGTATTTTCTGCGGTCTCCGTACTCTCTGCTGCGGCGGTGTCCACAGACGTCTCTTCAGATGTCTGCTCTGTTTCTTCCTCCGTTACAGTTTCTGCCACTTCTGCTGCGGATACCTGTGCCGGTGTCCCGACACTTCCCATTACCATGCATCCCAACAGCAGTATTGCTGCAATTCGTTTCTTCATACCTAATACTCCTTTTTATGATCATTACAGACCGTAGCTTGCGATGATATTTTCAAACTCTTCCGAGTTCGCAAATCCCCAGTATACCTCTTCTCTGGAAGTTCCCTGCTCCAGCCGGCCGACCCAGTCTGCTTTTCCGGCAGCCTCAGATGCTCTGCCCAGGCACAGGTTGTAAAGCATTTCTGTGTAATCCGCATTGTTTCGGTTCTGGTTTTCAGATTCCTGCGAAAATACAAATCCGTACGCCACATCCTTCGGCGACTGTGCCCCCGAAAGAATGATGGAACACCAGTAATTGATGCCGTCCGTCTCTCCGGTTCTTCCAAGCGCCTTCTCATAGCACCGGTTGACATACTGCGTCACCTTGATATTTTTGTCTCTCGCCTCTGTGATCTCCGCCTGTCCCGGTGTGATTCCATAACCGGAACAGATATTTCCAAATTCTGTCGACCCCGCAAAACCGTTGATAACATAGACATAGGAAACACCATCATTTAAGGTTGAAAGCCAGGTATTCTTTCCGGACTCGTCCGAGCTTCGATCCAGCATTGCCGCATAGAGGATGTCCACAAATTCCGCATCAGACTTGTTCAGATTACGAAACTCTTCGCTCATTACCAGATCTTTTACGATCTCAGCTCCACCGTTACCGGCAACCAGCTTGCCTGTCCATGTATTCAGACCGGACACATCCGCATCCCTGCTAAGGATCTTGCGGTAGCAGCGCATCACGTACGCCGTCGCATTGTAGTTCTGATCACGGTTCTCCGTCAGGCTCACCGTTCCCGGTGAAAACATATAATAGGAGCACACTGTCGCAAACTCTGACGACTCAATCAGCTGTTTTAACACATATTTCTGTGAGACTCCGTTGGACAGAACCTCCACCCAGTTGCTGACTTCCGAATCCTGCGGACTTCTGGCAAAAAGTGCCGCGTAAAGCTTCCGCACGTACACCTCATTCGTGTAATTCTTATTCTTAAATTCACTGCTGGAAATGATATCAACCGCAACATCGGCAGCGGTCATCGTCTCCTCCGAAATTGCAGTGGCATATGCATTCATGCCGCTTGCATCCGGCTCACGCTCCAGAAGGCTCTCATACAGCCTGGTCACATACAGCTGTGCATTCTGATAATTATCTCTTACATAGAAGAAATTGCAATCCACGTAACCGCTTATACCGCTCACGCCGCCCTTGCTGCTGTACTGCCATGCGTAATACTCGCCTGCATACGTCGTCTGCGTCGTATAATTGGCAAGCCAGATCTTATAGTAGTCGTCCAGAATTTCACCTCTTATGTAAGACTGCAGCATGGTCTTATTCGCATAGACCATCGGCGTATATCCTGCCGACTGCACCGTGGTACAAAAAGCATTCACAACTGCCGTTGCCGTATCAATATCCAGATTGGCATCCGCAAGACGTCCACTATGGTTTGTGCCGAATTCATAATCTATGACCACCGGCAGTGTGATATTGTAGCCAGAGATTCTATTTAAAAGATAATTTGCCTCTTCCGCTGCCTCCGCCTGTGTGGTTGCCTGTGAGAAAATATAGACACCGACTCTTAATCCGGCATTCAATGCGCCTTGGATATTGGCTCGATACTTGGAATCATCGAACAATCCTCCGTTCGACATTCCGCGGTATCCCACACGGATCAGCGCGTAGTCAATTCCGGCTGCCTTGACCGCCGACCAGTTAATATCTCCATTGTGATAAGAAACGTCGATTCCGTTCACAATCTTATAACCACTGTCGTACCGCCCGTTATGTATATAGGAGCTTCCGGTATATCCACTGTAAGTCGCCGATGAGCTTTTGATATTCGATGTGCTCTCCGGCTCCTCATTGCTCATGGAGGTACCCGCCTGCGGGTCTTCTTCCAACGCTTCCTCTGCCACAGTGCCGGATGCCTTTAAGTGCCCTGTCTTCTCTACTGCTTCCGTCTCTTCGGTCTCCTCTGTCTTCCCGGTTCCCTCTGCCGCTTCGGTCTCCTCTGCTGCTTCGGTCTCCTCTGCCGCTTCGGTCTCCTCTGTCACTGTCAACTGACTCTCCGAGCCTTCTGCCACATCCTCCGTCTCTCTCTCTGTCGACGTTTGCACTTCTGTTTCCGTCACAGATGCCGCTTCCGTTTCCTCCGATGTGTTTTCCGGATTTACTTCTTCTGTCGCCATCTCCGTTCCGTTTTCCGTAAGGCTCTGTGCCATCGCTGCCTGTCCTCCCGGTATTCCGGTTGTCAGAAGCGCTGCCGCCAGTATACACGCTAGTACTCTTTTCTTCATCCTGATCCTTCCTCTGTCTAAATAACATATTTCTACCAATTTTAATTATACACGTACCGTGGACAACGTCAATTTACAAAATATGTATATTTCCTTAATTTTTCCGGTCATTCTTCCCCAGAATCTGACAGACCTGTCTGTGAGAGCAACGTTTCCTTTATACAAAAGAGCCCGCGCTGTCAAATCGACAGCGCGGGCTCTTTCTTCCTCTGTATGAAACTGTATGTCCTACCGGGACGTATTATTTACTTTAATCCGTATGCACGTACAATGTTGTCAAACTCTGTACTGTCGGCAAAACCGTCAAATACGCTCTGGCGGCTGGTACCTGACTGCAGTCTGGTTACCCAGTCATTCAGGCCTGCCTCATCCGGCTCTCTGTCCATCATCGTACGGTAAAGCATCGTCACATACTCCTGATTACTGAGATTCCGGTTGGCCATCTCCTGTGAAAATACGAATCCGGATGCCACCTGCTTCGGTGTCTTTGTCTTCGCCAGCAGCTTGCCCGTCCAGTCATTCAGACCGTTGACATCTGCGGCACGGTTCATTGCGATCGTATATAAGCGGTTCACAAATGCCGTTACCTGCGGATTCTTATCGCGGTTCTCGGACGTCGTTATGGTTCCCTGCTGAATTCCATACACGCTGCAGAGATTGTTGAACTCTGACGAATCGGTAAATCCTTTCAGCACATACGCACGGGACACTCCGTTATCCAGTAAGCTCACCCAGTTTGCCTTGCCATCCGTATCTGCATTGCGGTCAAACAGCGCCTGATACAGAATGTTCACATACTGCTCGTTTGTTGTATTTTTATTGCCGAACTCCGGGCTGAAGAAAAAATTCCATGCAGTCGTCGCACCGGTCGTCGTTCCGTTGTACAGCTTGTTGCTCCAGTCATTCAAGCCTGCTGTATCGGCGGTTCTCTGGAATACTTTCTCGTAGAGGCGCTGCACAAACTGTCTGTCCAGAATCAGGCGGTAGTCCTCCAGTGTTACCGTAAACATTTCCTTCTGATTGACTACATCCCCGTTTGTAGAATTATAAAATGAGGTACAGCTGATCGTATAGGTTCCCGGCGTGTATTTGCTGTAATCCGTTGTGTCCCAGCTGTATGTAATGTCGGATGTTCCCTTTGTCGTATCAAAATCCGCATTCTTTCTTGCAACCAGATTTGCCGAGCTCTCTGTACTGCCCTTGAAAATACGGATCTCATAGCGCTCCATATCATTGCCGAACGTTCTGACGTTGAAGAGCAGGTTGATCTTGGTATTGTTGGAAAATGTTGCATCATACATCGTCGGATCCGGATAAATCGATGCATGCGCTCCTGCCCCAACCATTCCCTCTTTCATCTCCGTCTGCTCGCTTGTCACCATCGTAAGCTCGTCCGCATCTGTCTCCGCACCGAATGCCGTCACGGAAAGTGCCAGACTTAAGACAACGGCAGCCGTTACACTTTTCACCCACTTGTTAAATTTCACTACATTTCCTCCTTCTCTATGTCACAGCATAGCTATTGTGCTTTCATTATAACTTTTATTGTCTGCACTTGACAATCAAAAGGCCAAAAAAAATTCTTAATTTTTCCTTTATTTTCCAAAGCTCGATTCTAGTCCACGCCGTACTCAGCCATCAGGTTATGGAATTCCGTGCTTCCCGCGAATCCATGGAATACCTGCTCTCTTCCAACTCCGGAATTCAGCTGGCCAACCCAGTCGTTGAGCCCTGCCTGGTCGTATTCACGGTCTAAAAATGTACGATACATGATCTTGACAAACTCCTCATTGGATGTATTTTTGTTCAAAAATTCCTGTGAGAATACGAATCCATGCGCTACATTTTCCGTCGTATCCGCTTTTGTCAGGATCGTTCTGCACCAGTTTTCAATTCCTTCATCCTCTCCCTGACGATCCAGAAGCTTCACATAAAGCCGGTTTACAAACGACGTTACCCCCTCATTCTGATCCCGGTAGCTTCCCAGTGTCACCGTTCCCTGGATCACGCTGTACTGGCTGCACACATTTGCAAACTCCTGTGAATTTGCAAATCCGCGGTATACATACTCCCTGCTCATTCCGTTGGAGAGCTTTGCAAGCCAGTCTGCCTTTCCGCTGTCATCCGCCTGTCTGTCAAACATTACCTGATACAGAAGGTTTACATACGCCTCATTGGAGAGATTCTTATTTTTGAATTCATCGCTGAAGAAAAATCCCTGCGCGACTTCCGCTCCCGTTTTCTCTCCGTTGCGCAGCGCCTGATACCAGTAGTCGATCTCCGAATCCTGATAGGAGGTACGTCCCAGCGCATCCTCATACAGACGCACTACAAACGCACGCAGCGCCGCAGCTGTGGCGGTGTTATCCTGATCGTCCGGCGAAGGACATGCTGTTGCCGGCATATTGTTGTATACTGGGATCTTGAACACAAACGGATTCTCCAACGCGTTGGTCTGGCTGTACGCCCTCCGGATCTTTCCGCCTTCCGTCATCGGTGCTGTGATATTCTGCTGATACTGGTGGGAATACAATCCGTTATAGGAAGCATCCACATCAAATTTCTGCAGATAAAGGGTGTCCTGTCCTTTTAAGATATAATTTTGCGAGATATACTGTGCACCACCGGTCAAGGCTTTCATTCTGGTATCCCAGCCTTTATTCTGGGCAGTTTTCAAACCATTGACATAGACGTCCGTCGTTGTCGTTCCGGTTGCTCCGATGTTGTAGTAGTTGTAATATCCCTCATACCCAGGATAGTTTCCGGAAATCAGCGGCGATGTTCCCGCGCTTCCCTGCTCCTGATATACTCTGCATGCCAGGAAAAACGGGCTGACTCCGAGACTGTTTCCGATGTCATAAAATGCCTGCGCATAGGTTGTCCCCGCTCCCGGCACTTCTCCCTGCATAAAAGAGCCGGACACAATATTGGAAACCGCATCCACCGTGTGGTACTGCGCATTATATGTCAGCTGCTCAAACATAAATATGTAGGAATCGTTAGTAAAATTACGCGGATCCAGACAGTATTCCACTGCCGACTGCGACGCAATGTACCAGCCGCTCTGGGAGGCAGCCTCCGCCTTCCAGTTGTCCCCTTTGCTCTGATGCACCCAGCTTCTGTTGTTCTGCATCTCTGCGCTCACAACACTGCTCCACTCCAGATTCGTCTGCATCGGTACAAACGTCCAGTTCGGATGGGATGCTTTAAGCTGTGTGAGTGCTGCCCGGTAGGACTCCGGGAACGCAAGAATGTCCTGGTTGCCGCTCTTTTTGAGCTTCTCACCCGCCACTTCATCCGCAGCGCCAAGCTTCTCCTCCCATGCTCTGAAATCCGTATCACTCGTGACAAGATGTGCTGCTTCAATATAGCCGTACCGCTCCTGCCCGTCCACTGCAAACATGACATAGTACCAGACGCTGCCGCCATCAATCGCTACATCCTTAAGCAGCACCTGACTACCGGACGGCAGGCTTCCCTCTACGGCGCTGTCTGCATCCGGCTCCTCGCGCACCTCATAGAGATCTGCGAGATAGACTGTCGCCATGACTGTCTTTTGCTCCAGAAGCTGCAGTAATTCCTGACGCAGTTCATCTGTTTTTGTCTGCGTCTCCTCGGTCTGCTCTGTTGTCTCCTCAACCGCTTCTGTCGCCTCCGACTGCACGGCAATCTCTTCTGACTGTTTTGTCCCGTCCGATTGTTCCGTCATCTCCTCGGTCTGTTCCGTCTCTTCCGTCTGTACGGCAGCTTCCTCAGTCTGCTCTGCCTGTGCATACTCTCCCGCTGTCCCGTTCAGTTCCTGTGCGGCAACAGCCACACCATTCCCCGAGATCAGGATCGCCGCTGTCAGGGCTCCCGATAACAGTTGTAGTAATTTTTTCTTTTTCAAAATTCATTCCCCCTCTGTTCTTCCTGATTATGGTTTCACCTTAGTATAATCTTTTTCGTCAGGGATTACAACGGGGAATGGGCTGGGAGGATTTTCCACTATAATTTCTACTTTATACTATTGTATATTTTTTAATGGCTCTCCCTAAATTTTGCAAATGCGTCGCCTGCGTTTTGCGTTCTCCCCACCTGCAAATCCTCATATCCTTTTTGCAATTTAGCATGCAATTCTTCTTTTGTCATAAGATCAGCATCCATCTCGCCAGGTATCTTGGGTAACGTTACAGAAAAAGGAATCCCTCCCATTCAGATTGTAACGCTTTCGTCATCACATACCAAGTATCACAATTTATCCCTCGCATAATCATATTGTAGTATTTCCACATACAGTAAAACAGCATCATCAATATAATACCACTTTATCTCACTCTCAAATCAATCTGCGGTGTCTTTAGATTGTAAATGGCGTCGCACTCTTTGAGTTTGATCTGATATGGTGTTCCAACAAAAAGTCTACGGTACTTCCTATATGCCGTCGCAACATCCATTGGAATTTTAAACAAATCTTTTATCTTAAAATAACTCATATATTTTTCTACCATCTTGAAGGCAGCAGAAAGGTAAGTATTTTTTTCCTCCTCACTCATATACTTTTGATATGTCTGATAATACTCCATATATAAGCTTGTCTGTCGCAATACATAACTAAGCTTTGTTCCAGAATTGCTATTCTCCCATAACAGCTTATGCGCTACATAAAAATTTTCAAGTGCATGTTCTTTATTATTATGATTATTACTCATTTCACTGCACAGTAGCAATCTTGCATAATGTGTATCGATCTGATAAGAATCAAAATCGTTCATTTTTTCTGCATTTGCATAAGCGTTGTCAAAGCAAATTCTCGTGAAAGAATATTCTTCCAGATTTAGCGCCGTAATACCGAATTGCAACCAAAAAAACGGATTATCTGTAGCCGTCGGAAGGTTCTTTATCGAATCATAATAGCCAAAAATTTCATTTTCTTCCGTTTCATTCAGTTTCTTTTGCGTGGAAAAGACAAATTTTATATTGGATCTTGACACCAAAAATTTTCTCTGTTGAGCATACTTTTTGGTCCAGGCATCATTTTCTGCACATTCCTCATACAGTCTGGTAAGCGCCTCTATCATTTCTTTTTTCATATTACTCTGTCTCACCAGATACTGGGTATAAATTGCAGATGAAATGACAAACCGCTGCCTGTCATTGTCTAAAATCTCACGCACATCCTCATCCATCGCGTAGCTTTGTAACAAACTATCCGATATATTGACAAATCTGCAAATATCCGCATAAGAAAACTGTAAACGACATAATGAATTGATCGCCTGCACAATCACAAAATCTCTTAATGCCATCTTTTCATTCAATACATTAACAACCTTCTGAAGCTGTTCTTCAATGATTTTCGATTCAAGCAGCAAATAGAACACCTTTGATAAATTAGCACCATACTCTTTTCGTATTTTCTTTTTTTTCTGGGATGGGTTCATTGTATCGAGTTTTCCCCATAATCGGTTCATATCAAACACTTTTACCAAATCCGTTATATCTCCATCCGACATGGTATCAAGATCACACAATCCAATTTTCTCTTCTGGATAACCATATTTTTCTGTAAGATCATAGTACAGGTTAATATTAATGGCAGTTCTGCAAGTCATGACAAGTTTTAAATGATCCGGAAAGTCTTTCCCTAATTCTTTTACAAACTGAACATAATTTCCGTAATCATCAATCATAATAACGCTACAACGGTTCTCGTTACTCAGTATTAATTGTAGATCATCAACATAATTTTCCAGGTCTCTTAAAAAATATACGTTGTAATTCTCCAAAAGATTATTTGCCAGACATTCCAGAAATATAGTCTTTCCATTTCCTAATTTTGATTGTAAAATTACAACATCCTTCTCTTCTAATTGCTCATACACACTTTCAATGCTATCATTACGGTGAACACAATACCCTGGCTGATTAAGGAATGTAATTTTCAATTCTCCCTTTACCAAAAGTTCCAACACATCTTTTGCAGAATAATGTTCATCCGAATAATAATCTTCCCTTTCTCTCTTCTCAAACCCTTGCAGCTGAATACGCTTTAAATTAGGCTGATAGCACTTTTTGGTCTTTGCAATCCCTTCTGCTAATCCACTCGCTTCTATTTTATAGACTGTGCCATAACGCTTCATTTTAAACTCGTCGTCACCGGCAAGTTGCGGTCTATCTATAAACACGCATTTTTCTTTTACATTTAAATTTGCAATAAACCTGACTAATTCCTGATCATATTTTAACGAATAACCAATAAAGATGATTGCCCTCGCCTTCTTCAAATCCGCCTCAAACAGATTTCTCCATGCACTCTGAAGCAAACCATCTCTATTATAATTGTCATCTGTAATTTTAAACTCGTCAAAAAAAGTTCTTTTATTTAACTTTTTGACATAGCCATTAATATGTATAATTGCCTGCTCCATATTACGCGCTGAGGAATATCTTGCATTTGTAATAGTGATTGCCTCTCTCGCAAATCCCATCTTCTCGCTTGACAGTTCTACAATGTTGTCATAATTCGTAGTATAAATACGTGTCCATGGAAGAGAACATATCTCATTCTGATCCGCAGTGGTCTCAACACATGTCAACTCCTTTTTTAAAAAGTCAATAAATTCGTCTAACCCTTTTTTGCACTTTTCATCCTCTATATACCGTGATGCAGAAATCGTTAGATTATCAGACCGCGCAATCCCAAGATCATCACATATTGCATACGACAAATCTTTTCCAACCTTTATCTTTCCCCCGAAGGTATTCATTCCTCCGCTAGAAAATCCAGCTCCCAGAAATAAAACTGCTTCCCCATCCATTGCCGCTTTTATCGCTTTCTGTAATTCCATCATAACCTCCTGCTGATTATCCGTCATTCGTCATATGTTGCTAATATTCACATTACCCTTTTCTTCTACCTTTGTCAATGATTCAGAAACAATTGTAGAATAATATTTCCACGCATGAAATATAACCCGTTCCTTAACGTTTTAATGGGCATTACATTTATCATCATCCTCTTTCTTTTTTTTCAGAGATCATATTCACCAGTCCACCAATCAGCACTGCATCCATAAGTCTGCATAATATGTAATTTGCCAACGTTTCCACAATCTGATTCTTTCCACCATTTATGCTCTCTAGCTCCGGTAAAGAATACATATTATAAACTGCAGTGTAATAATTTCTCCAACCGTCTTCCACTCTGCCTTCCAATAATTCAATGTTTAATAATCCGTTTACTACGACCATCCCTACATATGCACCGATAATAATTATCATTCCTGCCAGTCTGTTTGTCTTTTTTCCTGTATTAAGAAAAGTACATGTTATAAACAGTGCCAATATTTTAAAAAGCCAGAAAAAAAATCTGATTTCAACTAGCGACAATGCAAACATAGACAAAATGCCAATCAATATCGTCCCGCCCCAAAGTCTTCCCACTACTTCTTCACATTTAAAATAGTTTATGATATATACAATCATTCCTATGAATATGAACACCAATAAAATTAAAGCATCAAAGATGTCCACATTATCATATAATGCATTTATCATAGTGTTAAATGCCAATATAGTAAGCACCCATCCGAATGCTTTCATCTTTTTTATTCCTACAGTATTGTACCATGTATCGACGCATCCGTACGTGCAGGCAAGAATAACTATTCCACATACTATTACCATTACAGCATCTGGCCTTACCTTATACCATAGTTCGAACCCAATTACCAAAACGATTATTACAACTACTTTGAGTATATTTTGGGGGGGTATTTTCTTTTTCCTGCAATTATCCATATCGTCCTCCTAACCTTCATGTGCCCTACAAAAGAAGTTTATATTCTTATAAAAAAAGCAGCCTCTCCTTCTGGAAAGATTGCCTTTTCTATTTGTTTAGCATACAAATCTCCAATATCACTCTTAACTTAATGCTACTATTCTTCTGCAATGTAAAACTACTGTCATTCAAATTATAATGCTTTTTTCATTACATATCAAGTGCCATCCCCTCCTTATAACGTATCACTTTCCGCGTCATATGCAAACAGTACCTCCAAGAGGTTGTTCGCTCTACCTTTGTAGTATTCTTGTTTTATTTCTACAGAAAGATTCATTGTATAATTCTCCCTGCGTTCAAGATGTTTTCTTAATTACAAGTGCCACCCTTACTAACTTTCTCTTTTAGATAGGCAGAACGACTACCCCCTTCCTTCTATCCGCAGAATTCCTCAATCTGCCGTTCCATACATTCCACAATATCTCCATGCTTCAAATAACAGTCTGACCACTCCACAATCTTTTCCATAGTCTTCTCTACGTTCCATACCGGTTTCCAGCCAAATGTTCTCTTAATCTTAGAGCAATCCAGCTTCAGGAAATTTGCCTCATGCGGTCCGCCATCATACCGGTTTACCCATTCCACCGCCGTTCCTGTCTGCTTCTGCCATTCCCTGCAGAACAAATCAACCAGATTCCCCGTCGTCCAGCAGTCTGTCTCATCCGGTCCCACGTTATAATTTCCGGAAAACTTCTTATCCTCATACTGTGCCTTTGCAATCATCAGATAGGCTGTAACCGGTTCTAGCACATGCTGGTATGGTCTTGTTGAAAAAGGATTCCGCACAATAATCTTTTCGCCCTTTTCAACTGCTCTGATGCAATCCGGAATAATACGGTCAGTCGCAAAATCACCTCCACCAATTACATTTCCTGCTCTACAGGTTGTAATAGCAGTATCACTGTCCTGAAAAAACGATTTCAAATAGCTGCTTGTTACCAATTCCGAACAAGATTTGGAATTAGAGTACGGATCATAGCCGTTTAATTCCTCGTTCTCGCGGTATCCCCACTCCCACTCTTTATTAAGGTACACCTTATCTGTCGTCACATTCACAAATGATTTCACACAAGGATTTAAGCGCACACATTCTAAAATGTTAACCGTTCCCATTACATTTGTCTCATATGTATATACCGGATTCTGATACGATTCCCGCACCAAAGGCTGCGCCGCCATATGAATTACAATTTCAGGCTGTACTTCTGCAAATACCTTTTTTAAATGTTCCAGATCGCGAATATCCCCGACAACCGAATTCATCCCATCTGCAATTCTGCACAACTCAAACAAACTCGGATCAGTAGGTGGCTCTAACGCATAACCCGTCACCTTTGCTCCCGCCATAATGAGCAGCTTGCACATCCAGGAACCCTTAAAACCGGTATGACCGGTAATCAGAACATTTTTCCCGTTATAAAATGATATATCCATTCTGGTACCTCCATTGCGGCTAACTATCCTTTCCGCTTTTTCACTTTTCCTTTAAAATATATCGTATTCCCTCTTCAAAACTAATATCTGCACGATATCCTGTATCTCTTGCCAACTTTTCAACATCAATTTTAGAAAAATCTACATTCATTCCATTAAAATTCTTTTTACCTATTCCACTTTCAATTTGAGGGTTAACTATATCTCTTACTGCACGTATAAACTCTTTCAAAGGTCTCGGATTACCATAGCCAATATAATAAGACGTATTACTTTTTCCCTTTTCACACGCATACATTAATCCTTTGGCTATATCAGTCACATAAGCAAAATCTGCAAGTTGATCCGCTGGTGTTAGGGTTGGCACAATGCCTGACTTGTAATTCTTTACAAGAAAATTAATAAAGTTATTAGTTGGATCATCTGCTCCATAAAAATTAGAAATATAAGCCCAGCACAAATCTATATTATATTTTGTGCATAGACACTTGCACAAATATTCTGTGCTAATTTTCCCTATGGCATAGCACGTAACCATTTCTGGTTTAATGTTATCCTCTGTCAAATAATCCCGATACATTAATTGTGTCACGCTACCAGATACTATCATACGTTTCACATTCATGAGCGAAAGAACTTCAATCAGCCTACATGTCCACAATGCATTCTTTAATTGTAGTTCATAATTCATTCTCTGATCACCTGATGATCCGGCCCACGCAAGATGATATACGTACTCAATATTTCTGTCCTTTATCTTTTCTGGTAGGTGATTAACCTCTTCCATATCACAATATATAATCTCAACATTCTCCAATGCACAGATATTTGAAATATCTTCCTTCTCATTACGAATTATTGCATATATCTTGTAGTCATACTTCAACAATAATCTTACTAAATGATGACCTACAAATCCATTCGCACCCGTAACAATAGCTGTCTTTTGAGCAATTCTATCATTCATGTTATTTCACTGCTTCCCTAATAGTCTGAGCCATGTAATCAATCATTTCATTTGTCATTCCTGGATATACACCAACCCAAAATGTATCATTCATTATTCTATCCGTATTAACTAATTCACCCACAATCCGATACCCCGTACCGTTTGCTCTCATCTGATCAAAACATGGATGTTTAGTCAAATTTCCTGCAAATAGCATTCTGGTTTGTATTCCATGTGCCTCTACAAATTGTACTACCTTATTACGATCTACACCTTCCTTGCATGTAATTAAAAATCCAAACCAACTTGGCCTTGAATTTTCACACGGGACTGGAAGAATCAGCTTATCTTCTGTTCCCGCTAATCCTGTTCTCAACCTTTCGAAATTTGCTCTTCGGCGCTCTACAAAAGCCGGAAATTTTTCAATCTGTGCACATCCGATAGCAGCCTGCATATCTGTCGCTTTCAGATTATACCCAAAATGAGAATATACATATTTATGATCATAACCAAGAGGAAGTTCCCCATACTGTTTATCAAACCTGTGACCGCACAAATTATCCTGCCCAGATGCGCAAACGCAATCACGTCCCCAGTCTCTCATAGATCGTATACATTTATTTAACAATGGATCATTAGTATAAACAGCTCCCCCCTCGCCCATTGTCATATGATGTGGCGGGTAAAAACTTGATGTTCCAATATCTCCTATAGTGCCGGTAAATTTTTCTTCCCCATTAATTATGTACTTTGATCCTAGTGCATCACAATTATCTTCAATTAACCACAAATTGTGCTTATCGCAAAATTTTCTTACTACTCCTAAATCAAATGGATTTCCAAGGGTATGTGCTGCCATAACCACCTTTGTCTTTTCCGACAACGCTTTTTCCAACATTGTCACGTCCATATTATACTGCGGAATTGTAACATCAATGAATACTGGAACCACTCCATACTGAATGGCAGGTGTTACAGTCGTTGGGAATCCTGCTGCAACAGTTATCATTTCATCCCCCGGTTTAACCTGCCGCTCTCCTAAAAGTGGAGATGTTAGTGCCATAAACGCATTCAAGTTTGCAGAGGAACCCGAATTTACAAGCGAACAATACCTAACGCCCAAATACTCCGCAAAAGTTTTTTCAAATTGATTCGTATATCTTCCCGCAGTAAGCCAGAATTCTAATGCAGAATCTACCAAATTGCACATTTCCCTACTATCATACACACGAGAAGCATATGGTATTCTGTCTCCCGCTTCAAACTTCTTCTTTTTATTATGATAAGTATCACAATACTCTTTTACCAGATCCAAGATTTCCTTTTTTGCTTCAACCTCTGTTTTATTTTCGAACATAATAATCCTTCCTTCTTTATCTTAGTCCCAAGATTTCCATGGTGCATTTTCATTTTGCCAGAGTGTTTCCAATATATCTTTTTCCCTCTTAGTATCCATACACTGCCAAAATCCACTGTGCAAATATGACATTAATTGCCCCTCCGCAGCAATCTGTTCTAATGGTTCTTTTTCAAAAGATATATCATCTCCAGCAATATAATCCAAAACTTCCGGTTCCAAAACCATGTATCCAGCGTTAATCGGCGCTTGATCAATCATACTTTTTTCTCTGAAAGATCTGACTACGTTATCCCCTCCGATGTCCAATACACCTTTTTGCTGTTTTAACTTTACTGCCGTTAATGTTGCTAGTTTTCCATGATTTTTATGGAATTCTACTAGTTTTGCAATATCTACATCACATACACCATCACCATATGTCATTAAAAATGTTTCATTACCAATATATTGTTGAACACGCTTAATACGTCCACCAGTCATCGTATTCAATCCCGTGTCCACAACCGTCACTTTCCACGGTTCTGCATGTTGATTATGTACTATCATCTTATTTCCCTCCGTAAAATCAAAGGTAATATCTGATGTATGTAAAAAATAATCTGCAAACCATTCCTTAATCACATGCTGCTTGTATCCTGCGCAAATGATAAATTCATTATATCCATAATAAGAATACTCTTTCATAATATGCCATAAAATTGGCATTTCACCAATTTCAATCATAGGCTTCGGTCTTAAATAACTTTCCTCACTTATTCTTGTTCCATATCCACCTGCAAGTAAAACTACTTTCATTTGTTTTTCCCTTTCATAATAAAAATTTATTCTATGTACTACTTTTCCTCACAATAATATAGCTAATAGTAGCCTCTATGTCTTGACCATTTTTCACTAAAAATTCCACATTATCATATTTCTCATCTACATGGACAGAATATTGAACTCTCTCATTCTCCTTCTTTATATCTTCTATTGGAATTAGAGTTGTTCCCGCATCTGCAGTTACCCAAACATCAACATTGCTTAGATAATTTCCGTAAATTTCAACAACGTAATCTCCTTTTTCTAATTCGCAATATGGTCCATATTGTAGTCCATCCTTATCTAATACAATTTTATTATTCTCAACACTTCCTTTGTCATATTTTAATTCACTACCCTCATATCTATTAGACCGACATTCATCATCAACTTCAAGTGATAAATTAGTTACTTCACAACTTGTATCCCTTCTATTTTGGATTTCAAACTGCACCCTTGTATTTTTTTCTACGTACACTTTGTAAACTGTGCTCGTTTTATTTTCCTGTTGTTTTTCAATAGAAACATTCTTGTTCTTTCCTCTCAAAGAAACATTCAAAGAGTCTATATTTTTACCATATACAACAAAATCATACACACCCTTATTAATTACATATTCATTAGATAAACGAGATTCTTCAGCTTCAATCCGTATACTTGAATCTACCGTAATAAGCTTATCATTTATATATATGTCTAAAGCTTCTCTTACAGGCCGTACTTCTATATTTTTTAAGATTATATCCGTATTCCCATTATTGTAAACGGAAATATCATTTGTTTCTTGATAGTCAGAAACTTGTAATTCATAAACAAGTTTTCCATCAACCGTCCTTTTATATGAACACTTTTTGTTATCTACCAATATATCCACATCAGATTTTTTCACACTTCCATCAACTTCCACATAAATTAAATACGTTCCAAGTTGAAAAATAACATTTTTAACTGTTCCGTACTCGCTTTTTGCTATCTTCCCTTTTGTATTCTCACCATTAACACAAAAATCATCTCCATATATTTTTGTTGGTTTATTTCTAAGATCGTAATTATATACATAGATCTTTCTTTCACCAACCTCAATAACTTTCTCAGGTAATCCATACTTTTTCAAAACATTTTCTTCACTTACACCATAATCTGACACCATATATTGTTCCATATTTTTATCTATAATTACATAATTAAGTTCATTGGTTTTGTATTTAAAAAAATTCCATGTATCCATTTCCTCTTCGATGGTACCGTCCTCCGACATTACAACTGCCTGCACATTTTGTTTGTAATCAGACATTACTGTCACAATATTTGCACTCCAGAAACTACTTATACCATCTTTCAATCCTTCATTATCTAATGCGTTACATAAAATTTGAAGATCACTCATTTCGGTTGTAGCAACGATCGGCATCTGACTTATTCCTAAAAACAAACAAATCACTGGGCTCAAAACATATATATACCGAGGACATATCCAGTCATTTTCTTGAATAACTTCCTTAATTTTAATACACAACACAAGCGGTAAAACAAATAATATACTGCTTAAATACCTAACATCATATAGATTATGTTCACCTGACAAAATAAAAGTAACCACAACAGCAACTACGTTGAGCGAGCAGTAATATATTACATTTTTTTCTCTCTTTATAAGACTAAAAGCCATAATCGTAAAAGCGACAAGTATTAAACAAAGTTTTGCCAATGGAGCAATAATTTCCAGAGAGATCATCGGATAACCGCCAATACTTGCATTAAACATATCAGCTATTCCCTGAAGCATTATTACAATATTCGTTCCAGTTTCATATATAGTCGAGATTTTTTTACCACCATATCCAGTAAATCCACTTATCGACACTCCCATCTTCTGTGTCAATAAACTTCCAATTCCTAAAAATATTGCACCTGCAGCAACCAAGTAAACAATTATCTTTAGGATTCCTCTTTTGTTATTATCTGATAACTCTTCTCTGTAAATATATACTACTAGCGGCACAAAATAGATAGGTAACATCAAAAAATCAATTTGTAATATCACGGCTATCGAAAAAAGAGCTAACAACACTTTATATTTTTTTTTCAATATATCTTTTTTATCATAAGCCAATAAAAACAGCAAAAAAAACAATACGGGATCCGTATGAAATTTCGAGCTCATAATTCCTGGCTCAGCTGTTCCCAAAAAACATGTCATAAAAACATACACTGGCACCACAATTAAATTATAGATTTTCTTCTCATCATGAAACACAATCACTAACAACGCAATCATTACACATAATGCAAATCTCTCCGCGAAAATTAACTGCGACGCAAAAACCGTGCAGCCTAATAACTTATACGTAAAAACGCATAACAAATTGAATATACTTAAATATCTTAATTTAATTTCAGAAGGATAATCATACCCAAGAACAAAATGATTATAAAAATGAATCGGAGTTTCTGCATCATCAGATGTAAATGGTCGCGCCTCATGCAATATTAAATATAAATATATTGCACCACACATAATCGATACGCCCAATATAGCCAAACACTCTAAGCCATTCTTCTCACATTCTTTTAATTCCCTTTTTTTTATCTTAGATAACACGTACTATCCTCTTTCTCTCAAATATATTACAACTAGTATTACTTTTCTTATTTATGATTTTTCACTGTTAAAGCAACGCTAATACACCAGTTAATTCCCCATGAAATCCCAGTAAATAAATTATATGTTAACTTTTCCTTTGCCCATCTCTGAACCCTATAATGTAACGGAATTTTCTTATTCCAGAAATCAAATCCAAAAATATTATTTTCCCTCATATAATTACAAAAAATATCTTTATAAGGATGTGTACTTGTCCTAAGCCAAGGTCTTCCATACCCATCCCCTGCATAATGTACAATTAGAGGATTATTTTGGGCTTCTTCATACTGTTCTTTCGTGTAAAAATTATCCTCATTCATATCGTAAACTCTACATATCTGCTTATAATCATGCATAATCATAGGTGTAATATAATTACACTTACACGGAAGTTTAAAAATCTCACGCTTTAACACAACATTAAACAAATCCTGTTCTGCCAAAACAAAATTGGACTTCTTATTTTTCAAATAATCTTCCACTCTCTGCTCACATTTTGCTGCATTCCATTCTTTCATATTAAATAAAACAATTCCGCTATTATAATATGGTTCACTCTTCTTTACGCCCACACTTTTCTTATATTCAGGACGCATCGTATCACAACACATCGCAATTGGTTTATCATCCAAATTAATATCAAAAAAGAACTTGATATCTCCAGTTACAATTGTATCGCAATCAATCCACAAAACTCTATCAAATTTAACTTGTGTAACAGTGGCAACATACACTTTTACTAAATTCATATAGCTTCCATGATATGTCGGAACACCCTTTTCCTCAAGCTTTTTAAAGATACAGTTTCCCTCGATGAAATTTATGCAATGTCCTTTCTGTTCAACATTTTTTTTCAATTCCTGCAACTGGAGCTCTTCTATATCAGTATACAGAAAAAATATATTAAGTTTTGTACTTACATTTTCAAATAGTGAACAAATTGAAGTGTATGCCATAGGCAAATATACCCTACTACTTGCATAAAATACATTTAACACGTTATTGGTTGCAGTGCTATCCATAATAACTATCCTCTTACAATTATATTAGATTTACAAACATCATGATTTTTTTTTCATGTTATCAACGCACTTGTAAACTAAATTTCGAAACAATTTAGAACTATCCTTCCAGTTAAATTGCGTCGAAAAATCATATGCTTTTTTTCGCATCTGTTCGTATTGCTCTTTATCGTTTATAATATTAAGCATATGATTAACAATTTCATCTACGCTATTATTCTCACACAAATATCCAGCTTTACCATAATCAACTGCGTCAACACATCCAGGTGAATTATAAACTATACTCGGCGTTCCTTCCACTCCCGCTTCTATAATTACAATTCCCCACCCCTCTCTTGTTGATGGTAATACCAACGCATGTGATATTTCTAGCAAATGAAGTTTTTCCTCTTCTGTCACAAATCCACACATAACAATATCACATCCACTTTCATTTCCCATTTTAAGCCCGTAATTTTGGCATATTGGTTGCAAAACATTTTTCGTATAATCTTTATTAGGTCTTCCCAACAATAACAGTCTTGCCTTAACACCTTGCTCTTTTATTTTTCCTATTGCTTCCACCGCACAATTGATTCCCTTTGAATTTGCATACCTTCCTGCATATACAAATGTTGGTGTTTCATTTTTTCCCCCTAATTGTTCATATGGTGTTGGTTCAAAACTTATACCATTGGGAATTATTGTAATATTTTCATCTTTATACCCCACATCCAGTAGTCCTTGCTTTGTAGACTCAGAAACAGTAATCGTTTGGTCATTTCTATTTAATCTAAGCATAGGGGTTTCAGCCGCATATCCCAAAAAACTGATAGGCGGATCAGCCATAACAAACCATAATTCACGATAAAGTTGATGTGTATAAAAAATACGTTTCTTCTTAGGGACATAAAACTTTGTAAAAAAACGATGTGCATTGCACTGATCAATAACCAGATCAATATTCTTCTTATTTTTTTTGTAATACTTCATTGCATAAAATATTACGGATGCAATATTTCCCTTTCGAATATATCTTACACCGTCGATTACTTCCTCCTGTTTACAACCAGGAAATTCAGGTGCCAGATGAACAATCTGGAACTCCTCACTATTACGGCTAAACATTTCGTGTGCATGCACCTCTGCTCCACCACCAATTGGGTTCTTGATGTCACGCCAGTTCAATGCAAGAATTGTTATTTCCTTTTCTTTCTCTAATTTTCTATTATAGGCACTATTTTCCATTTCTTGCTTGTTCCTTCCATAATGTATATTAATAAATCTTGCTAATTGTGAGCATCATATCTATTACAAAAACAATAAGCATAACACATCCTATCACACATAACATTTGCATTATACTTTGATGCACCAGTAATGCTATTATAAATGAGAACAGACAGCATAGGCACAAACTACCCGCAACGATCTTCGTTTTACCTAAAGCAATTAAGAAATTAGAAATTATCGTTAACAATGTCAGTGGAATAACATAGATACAAATTGCCGGCAAATATACAATCGCCTTTGAATATGTTGTACCAAACAATATTTCTACAATCCAATTTCCCCCTAGCATCATAACTGCAGCACAACCAACAGTCATTCCTCCTCCATACAAAAATGCTTTTTTCATCAAAAAGCGTGTATCATGCCCTGCTGCATATTCAGCTGCCACCATTGGAAATAAAGTTCCTACAACTGCTCCAGAAATATATAACGCAATCTTACCAATTACCATTGCTGATGAATATATTCCCGCCTCGTTTTCATCAAAAAACGCTTTCACTAACAGCATATCACCGTTCGTCAATAAAGTAATAGCCACTTGAAACATAAAAGTACCCGCAATATATCTTTTTATTTCGCTATTATTTTCCGCTCTTATATCCTTTACATTTACCAAGTATTTTCGCGTATACCTATAAGAATATAAATATACAACAATCGCCCCCATTATCAATGCGCCTATAACTCCAAATACTCCCCAGCCCAGCACTACCAAAATAATGCTAAACAATAACTTGCAAAGCATATTTAGTAAATTCTGCATTCCATATTTAAAAAATTCTTGCATTCCTTGCAAGATTCCGACATATACTGAACTCAAGACCATTATTACTGTAGTTATAACTATACCCCATATGTACCCTACATCCTGAAGTTTTAATCCATCAGCCAACGCAGGCGAAATGCCAAAGCCTACAAGTAACATTCCTATAGCAATCCATATTGTATACTTTCTTAATTGTTTTAATACCACATATAATCTCTTATGTTCATCAATGGTGTCAAATAATGCTGTATATTTTGCAGTAACCATAACCATCAATGTATTAGGTATCAAAAACACTGCCTGTAAAGAAATTAACGTATTTATGACCGCATACTGCCCCGCATCATCAATCAATCTAGCAATCGCTATCTGAAAAATATAATTACAGCCATTGGCCAACATCATCATAATAAATAGAAGAATACTATTGTATTCAAAATTTTTCTTCTTCATTATTCTTTCTCTTTCACAATATATTTAGGTCTGTCTTTTACCTCAAGATATACTTTTGAAAGATATATTCCTATAACTCCAATAGACAAAAGCAAAATACCGCTCAACAACAATAATAAACACACCATTGTAGCAAATCCCGACCCATCTGTTCCAAAAATCAAGCCGCAAGTCAAGTAGTATATAAAGGCTATCAGCGATAAAACGCAACAGATTAAGCCCAAAAAGGACGTTATAAACAATGGAGCTGTCGAAAAAGCAACAACCCCCTCTATAGAATACTTAAAAAGTTTCCAGAAATTCCATTTTGTCATTCCACCTGCCCTTTCGATATTCTCATACTCCAAGTATTTTGTTTTAAATCCAACCCAACAAAAAATGCCTTTTGAAAATCGATTGTATTCATTCATCTCCAGAATTGCATTTACCACATAACGCTTCATAAGTCTAAAATCTCTTGCACCATCCACAATTTCTACATCTGATATTTTAGCCATTACCCTATAAAACATCTTTGCAAAAAAAGACCGAATGACAGGTTCTCCTTTTCTTGTTACTCTTCTAGACCCAACACAGTCATAGTCCTTACTAATTAAGATTTGATACATTTCTAAAAGCATCTCAGGCGGATCTTGAAGATCAGCATCCATGACCGCCACATAATTTCCTTCTGCTTCTTTTAAGCCCGCATATAAAGCTGCCTCTTTTCCAAAATTTCGTGAAAACGAAACATAATGAACATTTTCATTCTTTTGACGTAACTCTCTTAAAACTTCTATTGTAGAATCCGTAGAACCATCATTGACAAATATGTACTCCACTTCAAAAAATGCTCTTGATGCTACCTTTTCTTGTACTGTCCTAAAAAAAAGCGGCAAAACTTCTTCTTCATTAAAACAAGGAACTACTATTGATATTTTATCTTTCATTTTTCTTCTCTCGCTTATGTATTTTCTATATATCGTGTCTGTCGCATGTAGTCACTAAACTTCTTTTATCATACACGACACTCTTAAATATTTCAACCTCTTAAATATGCTTATATCCTATTATCCAATATCAAAATCTGTTTTTCAAATCTGCGGAAATATTTTCCTGCAAAAATCCATGAAACATATTTGCACGAGAATGTCTGACTTCAAAAATTCGATTATCCCGGTCATGATCAACAGAAAACAATTTACCCTTTATTTTAATTGCATGGTTAAGTAACTGCTGCCCAAGTTCATCTGTTTCCGCGCAATACCACCCTTTTTCCCCCGCATCTGTAATACTCCCTGTTTCCATGCTTTCGGTTGAGTTCATACTCCCTGAAACCAAGTTCATCCCAATATGCATATTTATGATCTTCATTCGATAAATTTCTTATTTGACACAGTTCCGTCTGATTTAGACCTCCTTCTATCACATATTTTATCGTTTCTTCTGTAACAGAATCATCCTTATCACATAAAATATCAACCACACCTTCGTAGCGAATTGTATTATCTCTTCACCCATTCAATCATCTGTTCTTTTTTCTTTTATTATTTTTGCCGAATCCATAATCATCCGCTCTTTCTAACATTTTAACTTTGACCGTGGCCACTCTTCTCTATTATGCTATTCCCCATTATTTAGAATGTTTTCTTTTTTCCATTATACATCGCTTTCCCTATCTCATCTAAAATCTGTTCCTTGATTCTGTCGTATGAAAAATCTTCCAGTCTTCTCTTCTGCTTTTCAATGATTTCTTCCCGGTATGCCTGATCCGTAATGACCTGATGCATTTTTTCCGCTACAGCTTCCGGCTCCTTGGTCTCCACCAGCACTCCACTGCCGCCGAGTGTTCCAGGAATGGCCGTGGAAGCATACGCAACGATCGGTGTCTCAAAGAACATTGCCTCCACCAGCGGTACGCAGAATCCCTCATGCTCACTCATGCATAAGAAGAGATCTGCAATTTTGTAGTAAGCCAGAATTGCGTTAAATGCAATGTGTCCCGGGAAAATCACATCCTCCACCCCACATTTTTTTATGACATCCTGTAAATACTGATAATAGAGATCTGTCTCCTGATAATTGCCGACCAGAAAAAGTCTTGCGGTCGAATCGTATTCCTCCTTGTATGCCGCAAAGCAGGCAATCACGTCCTCAAACTTCTTGTTCGGCACGATCCTTCCGACAAACACAATATTCGTTTTCCCGTCGGAATAGCGGGTTACCACATCCTTATCCGGCTCCTGCTCATAATCTTTGAACGGAATCAGAATCGGTGCCACTGCGATCGGGCACTGATACCCCATGTCGATCAGATCCTTTTTATTGAAATCCGAGACAACGATTCCGTAATCGATCGCATCCTTCAGATCCGCGATCTCGTCCAGTCCCTCTCTCGTCACCTTCTCCGCGCCCTCATCATATCCGCGAAAGAACGCCGGCGGAGTTACGTTGTGATACCGCAGCACCACTTTACAGGGCGCCTCTTTGATGATGTCGGCGAGTTCATCTGCCGTCGCATAGTGATAGATAATCAGATCATTTTCATTTAATTCCGGCAGCATATTGATCAGATAGACGCCTTCGTCCTTGATCTTTGGATGAATCGCCAGTGTAAAAATTCCGGTTATGTAGCCGGCCTCATTTAAAGCTCTGGCAATCGCCCGCACATCATTTCCTACCGCATCTCCAAAGTTCAGGGAGGCTACAATCTGAATAATTCTTGGGGTTTTCTGATACACGTCAAACAGCGTGCTCATACCTATCTTTCTATGAACTTCCGACATTTCCACCTGCAGTTGCTCTACAGTCCTGCGGAGTGCGTCGTTTTCTTCCATAAGAATCGTATGCATGCGGTCATAATCTTCCAGCACGTTCGTGATGGTGTGATTGCATTCCCTCTGCTGGACAAAATACGGCTCTACAAACCAGCGCACAAGCTTTCCTGTAACATATTTATAGACATGTAAAAACTTTTCGCGCAGGGTATGGTTTGGTCCCAGGGTCGTCTCACTGATGTTTCCCAATCCATATGCTTTTTGGATATTTCTTCTCGACAGGTTCTGGTTTGACTGTAAATCAAACCGGATTTGTTCCGGTTTCCGCATCATACATCTCCCTATTTTACTTCAATATTTTTTACAACGACATCCGCTCCGGTGCCGTTCGACAATACAAATTCTATATTTTCCGCTCGCGAATCCAATGTAAAATTCAAAAAGTTTTTGCCATTGGAAAGCTGCGCTTCCGTCACTCTTACATTGCCTCCATCTTTTGTGATGGCAATCACCGGCCGGTTTTCTCCCTCATAGGACACTTCAATCTGAAGCTTATAGTGCATCGTCGGAAGCGTAATATACGGTCCATACATGACGCCTTCCGGATGAATCACCAGATAGTCCTCGACACGCTCGCACGCTCCGCTTGTCTGCATCCGCGGCAGATAATTTTCATGGGTATCGTTCACGCCCGCCAGATAGGTTAGCAGCTGGGACTGTTTTAATTCGGTCTCGAAGCTTCCGATCGGTTCTTTCTTAAGATCCGTTCCGGTGCATGCGATCCACTCCCCGTCTTTCGTCTCGAATTTTAAGATGGCATCCTCACAGATTCCGCCCACGGAATAGTGAATGGTAAGCTCTTTTTCATTCAAGCTGACATTCTTTATCTTAAACTCGGATTTTTCGATCTGTTCCTTTTTCTCTTCTTCTTTTCTTAACTTATCCTGTTGCTTCTGCTGTTCCTCTAAGAGCGTCTTTTTCTTTTCCTCATTCGACTTGACGCCCATATACTCCAGATACTTCGCGTCAACTTCCTGCGGCTTTCCTTCCATGCGGATCTTTCCCTTGTCGATCCAGATGCTGCGGTCGCAGATGTCTTCGATCTGTCCCATGCTGTGGGACACAATCACGATCGTGGTTCCGTTTTTCTTGATGCTCTGCAGTTTATCAAAACATTTTTCCTGAAAATGCGCATCTCCGACACCGAGAATCTCGTCAATCAGCAGAATATCCGCATCCACATTGATCGCCACCGAGAACGCCAGACGCATATACATACCCGAGGAATAGGTTCGCACTGGGTTGTCAATAAATTCCTCCAGCTCGGAGAATTCGATGATCTGCGCCACACGCGCATCGATTTCCTTTTTGCTGAGTCCGAAAATGGATGCATTCGTATATATATTCTCACGCCCGCTCATATCCGGGTGAAATCCCGCACCAAGCTCGATGAGACTGGATACTCTTCCCCGCATCTCGATCGTACCGCTGTCCGGATAGATAATCTTTGTCAGCAGTTTTAAGGTGGTACTCTTGCCACATCCGTTATGTCCGATCAGACCGACCGCCTCTCCCCGGCGGACATTAAAGCTGATCCCGTTTAACACCCAGCGGTTCTCGTAACGGTTTCTGTTGTGAAAAAGGATTTTTTCCTTGAGCTGATTTCCCTTATCGTAAAATACCTTGAATTTCTTCGTTAAATCTCTTACTTCGATTGCATTTTCCGGCTGCATGATTCTACCTCTTTACTTCCTGCTCTTTTCCAATACAGGCTGCGCACTTCGTTTTCTACTCCTCGTGTGCCACCTGCTTAAAATAATTCATATATTTCTCGACGATCACATCCCAGGCAAAGTTATCAAGGACAAACTTTCTTCCTGCCAGTCCCATTGCTTTTGCCTTCTCGGGGTTTTCCAGGTAGAAATTGACCGCCCCCTCAAACTCAAAATAATTGTCAAAATACAGTCCGCCATGCGATGTGATTGCAAAGTGTTTTGTCACCTCGCACTGCTCATGCACGAGCACCGGTCTCTCACAGATCCAGCTCTCCATGATTACCAGGGAAAAGCTCTCATGCGTCGACGGCTGGCACAGCACGGTTGCTGCTGCATAAGCGTCGAATTTGTCTTGAACATCCACAAAGCCCAGATCGATCACATCTTTTTTGATATCCTCCGGGATTTTCACCTCGCCGCCGCCGATCAATACCAGCTTCATGTCATTCTGGTTTCTGTACTTATATTCGCGGAAATTATTGATCAGGGTATAGATATTTTTCCCGACGTCTTTTCTTCCCGCATATAAAATAAACGGTTCCCTGATGTTGTATTTGTCGCGGAAGCGCGCTGCATCATAGGTATACTCTGTATACACGCCCTCTCCGAGCACCTGTGCATTCACATTGGTCAGATCATAGACCTGCTCCGCGAGATCGCCTTCCGGCTTCGCATGGAAAATCATGCCCGCCACTTTGGAGAATTCCCGCTTGAAAGACTTCATGTATACATAGCTTTCATCATGGAAGCACGGAATTAAGACCGCCTTTTCATAGCACTCCTGTATTCCATAGTAGGTCGTTCCAAACATATACGGAATGAACACAAACAGGCTGTACTCATCCTTGTGTTCTCTGATATATCTGTATAATGCCGGACTGTTCACCATCTCACGGTTGAAAATTTCTTCTTCCGCCTCCGTCGGCATCTGATTGTTCATAAGCTTGAGATTCACCTCGTTGAAGGCATCCGCATCCCGCTTGCGCACTTTAAATCTGCGTACGGTAATCCCTTTTTCCGTGGTTGTCCCCTCTTTATGATAATTGCAGTTCCAGTTTGCATTAAAATTCTGAACACATGTCGATAAAATCTCGATTGGCACGCCTGCCTCATGCAGATGCAGGGTCAGCCCCTTTAGCTCTGCCTCAGCGCCGCCCGGAATATCAAATCCAAACCACGGTATGACAAATCCGATTTTCTTCATAATCAATCCCTCTTGCCTATAAACTCTCTGATAATTTTTAAAAATGTCTCTTTTACCACACGGTTATCAAAATCCTTCAGACGGATTCTCTGATTGCGTATGATCGTCTCCCTAAGCTTTTCGTCCGTGACGATACGGTTGATCATTTCCGCCGCCACCATCGGGTCATTATCCGGAAGGAGCACGCCGCTTCCCCCAAGTGTTCCCGCAATCGCGGAAGTGTCGCGCGCGATGACCGGCACGTCAAAACACATCGCCTCCAACAGCGGTACACAGAATCCCTCATGCTCGCTCATGCACAGGAAAACATCCGCCACTTTGTAGTATGCTAAAATCTCATCAAACTTAATCTGTCCGGTGAAGAGCACATCTTCCAGATCAAGCGCCTTTACATAGGCTTCCAGCTGCTCATGGTAGCGGTCAATGCCCGCATAGGAGCCGACAAGAATCAGTCTTGATTTTGGATTGATAAATTTTTTATAGTAGTAAAACGCATCAATAATGTCTTCCTGTTTTTTGTTTGGAACAACGCGCCCTGTAAAAAGGATATTCACATACCCGTCATCCCCGTATTTATTTATGACTTTCTGATTCGGCTTTTTCTCATAATCCTCAAACGGGATCAGAATCGGAAGCACTTTGATGTCGCAGGTATAACCGTAACGGATCAGATCCTGCTTGTTGTATTCTGAATCTGCGATGGCAAATTCCGCCACCGGTGCCAGTTCTCTTGCCTCCCGCAGTCCGTTCCGGCAGTTCAGATAGGCTCCGTGATTATATTTTTGAAAATATTTTTCCGGAGTAATATTGTGATAAAGAATAATTTTTCTTCCGCCAAGACTCTTTAACTTTTGATTTAATTCGTGACCGGTAGAGAGATGATAAATAATAATGTCATCTTCTTCCACCTTCTCCATCATATCAAACGACTGCGCCGTTCCCTCCGGCAAACGCTCGTCGATTACCGCAGCGTAGATCTCTGTCTGATAGCCTGCGTCCAACAGTGCATCTTTTAATGCTCTCGTATCGTTTCCAACAGCATCGCCAAAGGCAAGTACCGGTAATATCTGAAAAATTTTCATTGATTATTCTCCACACTTTTTTCTAATTCAGCAATGCGCTGTTCCAACATCTCGATCTTCTTCTGCATCTCGTCGTAATCATAGTCCTGTTCCTGCTCGAACTTTGCGCCGATCTGTACCAGTGCCGATGCCGTATACTGATTCAACTCGTTCTGTGCATCCACAATCGGAGCAATCAGGAATGTAACACATTTTCTTATGAATCTCTTGATAAAGACAACTACTTTATTTCCCTTAATCGGATTCCACCACGGAACGTATCTCTTCCCGTCAACCTGCTCAAGCGTCGCCCTAAAATTAGGATAGTCATAATAATCCTCAGCGCCCAGCACCGCACTCGTGTTCATATCCGCAAATTTCAAATCTTTCTTTGTATATCCACGCTCTTTGATCTGTGTCCGGATCTCACTCATGATTCCTTCTACATCCACAAATTCCATCTGCTCTACCATTGTATGCCTACCTCCATTATCTTCTCTACAGTTCTTCCGCAAAGCCTCTCTGCAGCTTTACAAATACAATTTCTCCAATCACCAGTATCACGATTCCCAGTACAACCGCAACAGCCAGTGTGCTAAGCTGCGGCGTCGTCTTATAGTATAGAATATCTCTATAGGCATTGATCATTGGCGTCATCGGATTCATATTCCAGATTTTTAACATGCCGGCAGGCAATGCCTCCTCCACCATCTCCTGTGAATACATGACCGGTGTCAAAAACTGCCACGCCATCGCAACGATGCCAAGAATATATGCAAGATCACGGAAAAATACGGTAAGCGCTGACGTCAGAAGCGCGATTCCAAGTCCGAGCAGATACTCCACAATCATAATGATGGGCAGATATAACAGTGCCCGCGCGTTCATTCCATAGCCCGAGACAATGAGTACCGCAAACACCACCACAAATGTGAGAATCATGTTGACAAACGCACTGGTGACATAAGCGATCGGCATTACCTCTCTCGGGAAATAAATCTTCTTTATCATATCACCGGAATTCATAATGCTCGTCGCACCGCCAGTCACGCAGGAGCTGAAGAAGATCCAGGGAACAAGCGCCACGAAAAGGAATAGATAGTAATCCTCTATTCCCGATCTCATAATCGTTGAAAACACCATGGTATACACTAATAACTGTAACAATGGATTTAAGAATGTCCAAAAAAAGCCCAGAACAGAACCCTTGTATCTTCCTCGCAGTTCTTTTCTGACCAGACTGAATATCATCTGTCTATAATCATAGATCTCTTTAAAACGTTTCATGATTGACCCCTTTTTATAGTTTTACACCTTATCATATCAAATTCCCCCGGCTTTTTCAATAAACTTAGGAAATTGCCGGTATGTCTCGTTTTCTTTGCTTAGTTTTCCCGGATAATTTTCTCGATAATCTGTAAAAATCGGGCTTTGACCTTCTGATTGTCAAAATCCTGCAAACGTGTCCGCTGATTTTTCAGAATCTTTTCTTTTAATGCTTCATCCGTCAATACGCGGTTCACCATCTCCGCAGCCACGACCGGATCATTGTCCGGCAGCAGAACGCCGCTTCCACCGAGCGTCCAGCCGATCGCCGAAGTATCTCTTGCCACGATCGGGACATCAAAATACATGGCTTCCACAAGCGGCACGCAGAACCCTTCGTGCTCACTCATGCACAAAAACACATCGGCGAGACGGTAGTACGCCAGTATCTCATCGAACCGGATCTGTCCGGTAAAAATCACATCCGCAAGCCCAAGTTTCCGGGCAAAAAGTTCCAGCTTCTCGTGGTATTTTCCAACGTCCACATAGGAACCTGCCAAAATCAGGCGGGATTTTGGATTGATGTATTTTTTATAGTAATAAAAAGTCTCGATCACATCTTCCTGCTTTTTGTTCGGCACAATGCGGCCCGTAAACAGAATATTGACATAATCGTCATCATACCTGCGAAGAACACCGGCGTTCGGCTTTTTTTCATAATCCTCAAACGGGATTAGAATCGGCAGCACCTCAATGTCGCACGTAAATCCCAGACGGATCAGATCCTGCTTATTGTATTCCGAGACAGCAATCGCATAGTCCGCCGTCTTTGCCAGGCGCTTCGCCGCCTTGATTCCCTGCACGCAGTTGGCACATGCATCCCGGTTATATTTTTCAAAATAACGCTCCGGCGTAATATTGTGATAAATAATTACCTTTTTGCCACCCAGCTTCTCGATCTCATAATTCAACCTGTGTCCATTCGACAGATGGTAGATCACAATATCATTGGCTGTCAGCTTCCCCAGCCGTTCAAACGGCTGTGCCGTTCCCTGCGGCAGGCGCTCATCAATCACTGCCGCGTAGATCTCTGTCTCGTATCCCGCTTCCGACAGTGCATCCTTCAATGCACGGGTATCGTTTCCAACCGCATCCCCAAACGCCAGAACCGGCAAAATCTGAACTATCCGCATGTTCTATTCTCCACACTTTTCTTCTAATCTTCTGCACTTTTCTTCCAGCGCTTCCACCTGCTGCTGCAGTTCCATAATCCTGACCGCCTGCTCATCCTGCATTTTGGCATACAGCTGCGCCATGGCCGAGGTTGTGTAAAAATTGAACTGATTCTGTTCGTCAATGATTGGCTCCACATAGAATTTGATCATCTTACGGATCATTTTCTTGAAAAATACAGACAGCCGGCTGCCGTCGAGCATCCGCCAGCACCGCACTTTTCTGGTGTGCTTCATATGATCGACCGTCAACCCGAACTGATCCAGTTCAAAATAGTCATCGATCTGCTCGTGCACTTCTCCGGTCCCTGTCTCTACTTGTACATCTTCAAATTTTAATTCGCTTCTGACGTAACCGCGCTTTTGAATCTGTGTCTGGATCTCCTGCATGATCTCTTCTATGTTAATCTGTTCCATCCTGTCCCTCATTTTATACAATGTATGCTGTTTATTGCACTGTCTTCTGCGCATCATATGCCGCCTGCAGGATCGGCGTCAGCCGCTCCTTTAACATCGCCGTGACCGTCTGCGCCCCAAGCACCTCGTTTATTTTCGTTTTTCCGTTCTTTGCAAGTCTGTCATAATACGCCGGATCTTCATACAACCGCCGCATATAGCCGGCTGCCTCCTCCACGTCCGGCTCTGCCCACCGGCAGCCCTTTTTGTAGTTGCCGGACGTCTCCTGTATCTCCACTTTTTGGAATGATACCATGCAGGCGCTGTCCGCATCCATGAATTCGGTGTTCGACGACCAGTTCGTCGCCACGCAGACTGTGTCAAGCAGCATAGCCTCCGCCATCACCAGCCCGAAGCCTTCCGCGCGGTGCAGCGACACGAACACATCCACCGCCGCAATCAGGCTGTTGACCTTCGGCTTGTCTAAAACCTCAGCAATCAGATACACGTTCTGATAGCCCTTCGTCTGCTCACGCAGCACCTCAAGGTCTTCCTGCTTCGGATTGTTCATCTTGATCACCAGTCCGACATGCTCATCCTCCACCGAAAACGCCTTCTTATAGGCATCGAGCGCTCCCACCGGGTTCTTGCGCGCCATGGTGCTGTTGGTATCGTACATGATCAGATATAAGAATTTGTCCTCCGGAAGTCCAAAATCCGCCCTGCCGCAGTTTTCGTCTTTTCCTGCCGTCACGTAATACGGCAGCGTGTACACGGGCTTGTCCGTCACCTTGCGGATACTGCTGCTCGCAAATTCCGAGGGCGTCCAGATCTCGTCGAAAAATTTGATTGCCTCCTGATATTCCTGCGGGAATTCCTCCAGCTCCCACAGCCAGAATGCAATGTTGTAACGGTCTCTCCAGATGTCCTTATTCAGATACAGATACGCCAGTCCTACCTCCTGCGGATTCACATGGAACAGATTCACCCGGTAAGGATAGTCCTCACGCATCCGGTGTTCAAAGCTGTGATCCCCGCGCCGGACATTGCCGTCAAGCTGAAAATTATAAATTCCAAACGGGATCTTTGATAATTCCAGTTCATTCGCCAGCAGACGCATGCTCTGCCCCAGACCGATCTCCGCCCGGATGTCGCCAATCAGATTCACGCCCGCTTCTTTTTTCTGATACTCCGCCGGATGAATCGGCTCTTTCTGGTACTTTGCCATCAGCCGCTTTAAGTAGGCAAGCTTTGCCGCCCGCAGCAGCTTCTTCGGAAGCAGCTTTTTTAATTTCTGCTTATGATCTGCGATAAAACGCACCATTTTTTGTTTCATGCTATTTTTTCCCTATCGTCTCCAAGAATTCTTTTAATCCGCCCGCCAGGCGCTCCTTTTTGTAGCGTCCGACGACCGCTTCACACAGACTATCCGGTACGCTCTCTTTTCCGGCTTCCCCGATCTGCCGCATCGCAGCGGCAAGCTGCGGCACCGCATCCTCTGTGTCCAGCTTACAGTAGCACACCGCATCGCCCGCAATCTCATGAAAAATCGGAAGATCACTCACCAGAACCGGCTTACGGTAGGTCAGCGCCTCGATCACCGGCATGCCGAAGCCCTCCGCCCTGCTCGGGAATAAAAAGGCGCTGCATGCGGCATACAACCGATATTTTTCCTCAGGCTCAAGATAACCTTGATAGCAGATGCCGTCTGTCTTCTTCTGGCACTCCCCGAGTAGCGTCTCGATCGCATCCGACCGGATCTTTCCTGCAAGGTACAGCTTCTTTGTGCCGCCGTCCTTCCGGTAGCGCACATACGCTTTCAGCAGAAGATCGGTTCCCTTCCGCTCTTCCAGATTGCCGATATACAGAAAATATCCCTCGTCGCAGACCGGCAGAGAAGGCCTCTCCTCGGTAATGATATAAGAAATACAGGACGGAAGCGCCTTTGCCGCCGGATAATACTGTTCCACCTGCGTCTTCGTATCCAGGGAATTGTAGATCACCGCGTCCATGTGGCGAAGCGTTTTCCCCAGATTCCACTTGAAATAGTATGGATAAAGTCTCCCGTATCCGTACGGTGCCGTGATCGGAAAAACATCATGCACGGTCACTGCCGTCTTTCCGTACGGGTTGCGGATGACCACCGGCGTCAGATTGTTTACTTCCCAGAACAGATCCGGTTTTACCTCATTTATTTTGTTCTGCACAAAACGAAAATAGGCATATACCCCGATACTTTTTTCGACAGGTGTCCCATATCGATGTATCGGAATATGTGCCTCATCCAGCTCTTTCATCGCCGCACTTTCAACCACATCCGTAAGTAATTCCATTTTCATGGTATCATACTGCATTAAGCCACAGATAAAATTGTACAGGTACATTCCCACGCCGCTCGGGCGCTTCCCGAGCGTTCTCGCATCTATCAGAATCTTCACTTTTTCCCTCTTGCTCCTGCATATTTCTTACATCCGGCTGCCGCATAACAGCAGAAATAGTAGACTGCCTTCCATACGGGAATCCCCATATAGCGGTATACGCCGTAGGTCATCCGCGCTGATTTGCCCTTCTTTCTGGACTTGCCGGTCTCGCCCAGCCTGGATTTTAATAAAGGCTCGTTTACACCGGCAAAGGTTTTCCCGTCCCTTAACATGGACAGCCACACAATGTAGTCTTCGTGCAGCTCATCGTGTGTCATCGGATACTGCAGGGCGTCCTCCCTGCGCATCAGCACGGAAGAACACGGGATGACGTTCCCCTTGAGAAGTCCGTGATACGTGACCGTCTCCGGAACCTGCACGATCTTCGTGGTAGAGATCCCGTCGGCGTGCATCAGTTCCCTGCCCGCATAGCAGGCGTCTGCCTTTGTCTCCGCAAGCCGCTTTAGCTGACGCTCCGTCTTGTCCTCCTGCCACCAGTCATCCGCATCCAATATCGCCACATAGGGCGTCGTGGCACAGGCAACCGCACGGTTGCGCGATGCCGCCGCCCCGGCATTCTGCTCGTTTTTTAGCACCGTGATCCGGTCGGGATACTCTTCTGCATAGCGCATGGCAATGGCATACGTGTCATCCAAGGATGCATCGTCCACAATAACCATCCGGCACGGCACGGTCTGTGCCAGCACGGACTGTATACAATTTTCAATATAGGATGCAGCATTATAAGCTGCGGTGATTGCCGTCACCTGTATCATTGAAATCTCCTAATCTTTCAGTGCCGTCTGCTGCGTTTCATCCACTCCCTCGGTATTCTCCTTCTGGAAGAGAATCTTGAACGTCAGCAGCATAATCTTGACGTCGAGCCACAGGGAATAGTTCTCAATGTATGTGATGTCGAACTTCAGCTTGTCGTACGGCGTGGTATTGTATTTTCCATACACCTGCGCGTATCCGGTCAGTCCGGCCTTCACCTTGGTGCGGAACACGAACTCCGGAATCTCCTCGGCATACTGGTCCGCGATGACCTGGCGCTCCGGTCTCGGTCCTACCATGGACATATCGCCCTTTAAGATATTAAACAGCTGCGGCAGCTCATCAAAATGAATATTGCGGATGATCTTTCCGACCGGCGTCACGCGCTTGTCGCCCTTTGCTGCAAGTCTGGCGCCGTTTTTCTCGGAATCCATGCTCATGCTGCGGAACTTGTAGATCATAAAAGGCTTCTCATCCCTGGTCAGGCGCTCCTGCTTGTAGAACACCGGACCTCCGTCGTACAGCTTGACCGCCAGTGCAATGATTAACATGAACGGCGACGCGATCACAATACCGATCAGTGACAGCACAATATCGCAGGTTCTCTTAATGATGCGCTGATCGATCGACAGTCCCTGATTGCGCGATAACAGCAGCGGCGTGTCGAACAGATGGATGTCGTCCGCTCCGCGGAAAATAATGTCTGAGATCTTCGGTGTGACATAGGTCCGGATCGACTCCTGGTAACAGAACTTCATGATCTGGTTCCTCGCCTGTGCCGGCAGATCGCAGAGCACCACCGCATTGTATTCGCGGATCATCGGGTAAAGCTTCTCATGACCGATCTCATAGCTGACCGATCCGCAGATATTGTACTTGTCACGGCGCGTATTGATCTTCGCGATCAACTCGTCCGGCGCATAATGTCCGTAGATGACAAGCATCTGCCGCGGCGGGTACAGCTTGGCATAGAGTTTTCTTATGATGTAGATCCACGGCAGGATGAAGACTATCTCAACTGCCATAACGCCGAGCATAGGTGCGGGCTCCACATAATCACGGCAGATCAGGCAGAGCTCCAGATAACCGACGATCCCGCTCAGTAAAATGGATAAAATATGGGACAATGCAATATCCGTCATCCGCATATAGCCGATATTATACCCGCCAAATACCTTCGTAAAAAAGAAGATCACCAGCACATACAGTCCGACGACCGCCCAGTTTCCACGGCGCCAGAAACCAAACTGCTCCTCGTAAACAGTGTACCAGATGTAGCCAAAGCAGAATCCCTCCACCAGCAGAGTGATCAGATTCGCTCCGTAATTTAATAGATGCTTATATTGCTCTCTTAATCTCATTCAGTTCGATTCCTTTGCTATTATTCCCTAAAGTATATCACATATGAACCGGCTGTGCCATAGCAGTCGTACCCGGCGCTCTCCATCAGCGTCTGATCGTCATAATCCGCTTCCAGGATCACGCAGTTGCTGTTATACTTTTCCGCCATGGCAATCTGGTTGTCGACTGCCGCCGGCACCGCCACAATGCTTGCACAGTCACTGATGAACTGCTTCTCTGTCTCATCTTCGGTCACAGTATCCTGTGCGATCATCCGCTCGATCAGATCCTCTCCGTAGAGCAGATTCACCGAGGCGTCCAGCTCGCGGATCTGTGCGCAGACCGCACGCGGCGCGATCATATTCTGTATGTTTCTGCCAGACTCCCGCAGCGCATCGTCGAGTTCTGCAATCTCATGCTCCACATGGTATGCATTCTCCGGCACGGCAAGCTTTGGCGCCGTAAACTGAAAACTCATACTAACCGCCACGAGCGCCGCACACACCAGCACGCCGAGCGCTCCCGTCCACACATGCTTTGTCCCGACCGCAAGCTCCGTCACCGGGATTGCAGCCGCGACCGCCGGAAGCAGCAGGAAAAACATTTTCCAGTAAGACGTCTCCATCCAGAAGGTGCTGATGTCATTGTATCCAAACGGATTCCCCACAAGTACCAGCATACACGCGGCGTAGGCCGTATACATGCGGCACCCGCGGCTAAGCCGCTTCCACTCTGCCATCAGAAAGAGAAGCGCTGTGAGAGCCAGTACCAGACTGATGCCCCCGGTCCCGAACTGCCGGAATTCACTTTTTAACAGTTGATAGACTGCCTCCATCTCTCCACCTCTTTATCAGTGCCGCAGCCAGAGCCACTCCCCACACAAATGTCACAAAAAAGAATCCTTTTTCATACAACAGCTGTCCCGCAGCCGCACTCACCACATAATACAGAATCACATACGGCTGTCCGAACGCCTCGATCTCCCGCAGCTGCTTCTTCTCACCCAGAGCAAGGAGCACCGTAAGCGGGAGTTCTCCCAGGAAGAAAAGCGTCTCCCCGTTCCAGCAGTTCTGATATAATCCAAATGCCACAGACCAGTCTGCGATCAGCGAAACCGCATATAAAAGCCACACCACGATCTGAAAGCACCATTTTTTCTTCGTGTCATGTTTAAATAAATATTCCGCCCACGCGGCATACACCGCCATATAAAACGGAAGTAAAAACACCGGCAGCAGAATCCGGACGAACTTTGCCGGGTGCAGATTGCTCATTCTGACATACACGGCATAGTAAGCCGCAACCGGCGCCGCCTGCTGCGCATCGAGCATCTCTTTCTCATAATCCATCATGGCGTCACGGCTTTTCCCTGTCATGGCGTCATACTCATACAGCGAATCCGTCATGTACATGGTCATGACCTGCTCCACCGTATGCTCGTCCGTCCGGTTCGCCGCAAATCCGCCCGCGACCGCAAGGATAAGCACTGCTGCAACTGCTGTGAAAAGCAAGCTTGTCCTGCTTTTGATCCGGATCAGCTCGCGCATATGCCATCTGTAAATTATAACGCCTGTCGACAGGATTGTCAAAACAGCGAGCAGGACGCAAAAGACCTTCGTCAGCTTCGTCAACGTCCATTTTCCGTCGAGTGCAATCCGCGCCAGCCCGTAAAACAGCGCCCAGATCGTAAGACTCCCGATCAGATACGCCGACCGGCGTTTTCGATACTCCCTCTGCGGGAACAGTCCGAACAGACACCCGGTCAGTATCGGAAGAACCAGCCACACAAAAGCGAGTATCACTGTTTTCAGAATTGTAAGCATCTTCCCCGTCCCTCCTTACTCTTTCGCACACCGGTATACTTCATATCCTTCCACCGCGCCGACATAGGTGAGATCCAGCTGCTGCAGGTATTCCGCGGAGTAATACCGGGTGTTGCGTACAAAAAAATCCACCTGGCGCTCTGCAAAAATCTCGTTCATAATCGATGCGTCAACCTCGACACCCTTCACGAACAGGGAAACCGCCGTGCTGTGATCGTCATACTGCCCGTCCACCGGAAGTTCTTCCGTATCTGTGAACATGTAGCGCGCCATCTCCGTATTGTTGACCGCCTCGATCACGGTCGGATCGTACTGCCTTATGCTGCTGTACATCTCCTGATCGACAAGAATCACCGGATTCTCCTTCTTGGAAGCCTCCGCAATCAGTTCCGACGTCTCGAGCACCCAGGAATCTATTTTGTACACGTTTTCATCCGGAATGTACTTTACCAGACTGCTCCCGCACAAGAACACGATGCCAAGCACCACCACCCCGACGGCGAACTGCACTTCTCTCTTTGCTTTGCGATTCACAAGACGCGCCAGCAGATAGGCACACAGAAATTCCGCCGGAAGCAGCCAGTAAAAACGCATATAGCGATCCTCCCATCCCATCTTCTCGATGATCGGACGCATCAGGAACGGATTATATACCGTTGCCAGCAGAATCAGAAACGGCCAGACAAACAGTTCCATCAGTTTCTTATCCTTTTTGTATACAAGATACACCAGGCAGCCCAGGTACGGCACCAGATACAGCGCTCCGTTCCAATATTTCCAAAAATTCTGATAAAAGAAATCTATTTCCGCCATTCTTTTCCCTCAACCTACAGAAAACTCAGCACACCGGCAGCCAGACACGGCAGCACCGACAGCACCGCATACCCCCAATATTTTAACTTCTTCCTGCGAAGCAGCACTGGGAGGAGTCCGACACCCAAAAGCATCGGTATCATGAACACGCCGCTCATCGACATCGTCGCCCCGGCGAACGCAAAGACACCGAGCATGATCCAGCACTGCTTTTTCTCCGTCTCCTCCGCCGCCAGCACAATGGCAAGCAGCGCAAGCGGAAGATATACATTCGCCAGCATGGATTTCGACTCTGCCATGCGCGTCCACAGATAATAGCCCGGAACCTCGCCGAGATTCCAGCACAGCACACTAATGAGCGCACGGATGATTGCCGTCCACACCGCAACCGCACGGTTTCCTTTGGAGAGACGCAGGGCAATCTCATAGACCGCCAGATTGGCTGCCACGATCTCGATCACGCCCATGATCCGGTTGACCACCACCAGCGGATGCATGAAAAACAGCTTCGCTAAAAACGCGATCAGCATGGAATAACTGTCGTGCCACGCCACCGCTTTTCCCACATAGACGCCGGTATACGCATCGTACTGGTACATGGTGTCCGTGTAGAGCGCATTGATTGCATTCCCGTTATAGTAGCTGGTATCATAGCGGCTCACATACAACTGGTTTCCCATCCCATACCAGATCTGAACCACCAGCAGCACGAGAAATAGCAACAGCCACACATCGCGCGCGGGATACCGCATCCAGGATCCGCCCTCTTTTCTTCCGGCTCTGACCAGATACACCACGCCAAGCGCCACGGCAATGACAAGCACCGCAAGTGCCGTGTAGAAAAGCACATGGAACGCCGCACCGCCCGCCTCGGTGAAAATATCCACAACGGAGAAAATCCCGAGGAAAAGTGCCATACCGAACAGCCACAAAAAGCCCGGCCCTTCCTTCCGCCCCATAAGACGGCAGACTCCCGCCCCCAATATCCAGAAAATGCAACTTAACACCACCAGTCCAATGACGATCCCCAAAGCAGAATTCATACGTTTTTTCCTTTTTCTATTCTCTATGCCACTTTATAACTTCATATTTTCCGGTCTTGCACAAAATATCCATGTCATCCTCGAAGCCATGCCCGGATACCCACCTCTGGAAAGTCCTTGCGTCTGCCTTTGTGTTCGTAATCAGAATTGTAATATCTTTCTGCTCACCAATCAGTGTATCTGCAAGCAATGCATCCAGTTTCTCTTCTCCGTTCGTCAACACATAAACGCTCTCATAACGACCGAGTAACGGGAAGCACTCGTACCCTTCCGCATGCTCCCGGATCAGAATCAGTCGATCTGTATCTGCCGCCTCAAGCGCCGCCTCAACCTGATCGCTCACCCGCACTTCCGTGTTCTTATTATAGTAAGTATACACCAGACTGCTGCAGGTGAAAACCACCGCAAGTATCGAATATACCATCTTGATTCTGTGAGGTCTTTGGGTTGTCTCTGCAAAGAAATTCAACTCCATTACAATCACAAGAAACATCAACGGATATGCCACCTTAAAATAAGGAAACCGGGTGGTCAGAACAATCAATGCACAGTAGCCTGCCAGAAGCCATTCCAGCCAGACCAGCCGGTTATCTTTTTTCTCCGCTTTTCTAACGGATCGAACAAGATTTATAACAAACAAAATGCAAAATCCCGCCATCCACAGAACATTTCCGAACACCGACGCAACAAATCCTGCCGCACTCTCCTTAATCGCCTGTGCCGGTGATGTGCCAGTTCCCGAAAGTTTCGAAAACAACCCCAGTACAGACATTGGATCAAGCAGAATACCGATTCCGACCGCCAGAATACCGCAGATGAGATAGCGCCTCGTATTCTTTTTCCGCTCCTGCCCTGTTAAATTTTTCTTCAGCCAGACCAGTGTCGCGATACCAAGCACAACTGCCCAGACTCCGGTTGTATAATGTGCAATATATCCCAGCGGATAAAGTACCAGCAGCCCCGCAATATCCCGCCGCACGGCTTTTTCCATGCCATCCCGCATCGCCTGATATAATTTTAAATGCACCAGCAAAAGTGCGAGTTGAAATGCCATGGCAAGCATATAAGCACGCAGATATGTACTTAAATCCAGGCAGCCCACCGAGCACCCGAACAGCAGGCACACCAAAAGTTGTCTTTTTGTATCCGCAGTAAAGTATCCGGCAATGCCATACAGCAAAAGTAATACCGCCACAAGCGCCACCGCATTGACCAGAAAAGCACTCCATTTTGTTGCACTGATCGCAGGGAACAGTGAGCCAGACAGATGCACCAGTTCATAATACAGGTAGGAATTGGCATCATCCCCCATCGCATTCAAGTAGACATCCCCCAGATGTAAGCGCTCATCCTCACGAATCGAGAACCAGTCGCTGATCTGCTCCTTCCCATACCATCCGCATTCCTCCGGTCTGGGATAAGAAAAATAAGCAGCACCACGCCTGTTTTTTGCAAGATCCATTCCAAAGGCGGCAATGTTTTGGATCGTCTGCGCCACAGAGTCTGTGAGAATCTCATCTTCGAAATATGCACGGATTCGTCCGGTCGACAGCATCCATCCTTTATCCGTACTGTTCGCCATGCCATAGGTGACGACCTCATCCCCGACCAGATAACAGTCAATCGCCATATATCCTCCCGTAATAGCAAGAATCAATATAATCACTGCCAGCAGTGCCACACCATGCCTGATTTGCTTTTCATCTGTTTTCATATGTTTTCCCTTTATCCATAGTTTCTAGCGATTTTGTAACCGTTCAAGCCCTTTGTGCAGCAGCTCCATCACGGTGTCGTTCCGGAAAAGGAGCAGACAGCCGAAATAGACCGCTGCCGCCGCCGCAATCAGAACGAACAGCATGACAGGCACCGCCCATGACAGATGTTTGAGCCAGCATACCACCGCCGTCATCGCTGCCAGCGCCGCGCCCAGACTGATGACATAGTTCCTGCCGATCGCAAGGTGATAGCTGCATCTTGCATGCCACACCAGCACTGTGGTCACGGCGATCTCCGACAGAACGGATGCAATCGCGGCACCGCTCTGCTGCATGGACGGAATCAGCAGGAAGTTGACTGCTGCATTGATTACCGCCCCCGCAATCGTTGCGTGAAGAATTTTTTGCTCCTGCCCGGTTGCGATCAGCACGATGTGTCCCAGGAAATACGCCACCGAGAACACCAGCACCAGCACGCTCAAGATCCGCAGTGTTCCGATCGACGGCAGAAATGCCTCTCCGAACAGAAACGGCACGATATACTCTGCCGTAATACCAATTCCAACCGTACACGGCAGTGCCAGAAGAAGCATAATCTTAAAACCCCGGCTGAGCAGTTCGTTGCATCTGTCATATTCTTTCTGCTTGTAGTGATAGCTGATGCGCGGATAGAAAACCGCCACAAGCGCGATCACCACCGTGTAGGTCATGCGCACGATCTTCACCGGATTGGAATAATATCCCACGCACGTCTCCCCGTGGTAATATTCCAGCATGATGGTATCTAACATCGTGTAGATCTCCGTGGCGATCGTGGACGCCAGCAGAATCAGCACCGGCTTTAAATGTCTGCCCGGATGCAGACCCACGTCCGGTTTTCCGATATATTTCCGCAGATTCCACGCGTTTAGCAGGTTGTTTCCCGCCGTCGCCACGCAGAGGATAAAAGCGTAGATCACATAATCTTTTGCCTTCTTTACAAACAGAAGCATCGCCACAAACGAAAGAATTTTCACGATGATGCTTCTGGTCGCAATATAACTGTACTCCTCCATACCCTGATAGAACCAGTCAATGTTAAAAATATTTAAAACCAGCATCAGACCCATGATCTGAAACAACAGCTTCCGGTCCGCAAAATGCGGAAAATTGTCCACAAACACATAGTACGCCACAATGCACATCAGTGTCGCGGCAAGATTGATGAAAAACAGTTCCCAGAAGGTGCGGCTTCGCCCCTCCTTTGTCTCACCGCTCTGCGCGATCGCCTTTACGCCATAGGTCGGAATCCCGAGCGACGCAATCAGCACAAAATATGCCACAATCGTGTTGGCATACCCGACGCGGCCCACGCCTGCCGGCAGAAGAACTCTCGAGATATAGGAAGTGGTAATAAGCGGAAAAAGGGCCGTAAAGCCCTTATAGATCATATTAAATATAGAGTTTTTTACCAGTGATTTCTTCTCTGCCATACGTTCTTCCTCTATGATTCTGTCTATCCCAGCCGCCCGAGGCGGATCAGAAGTTCCCTCTTCCAATAAAACACATTCCGGTGCCAGACCCCGGTTTTACTGCTGCCGCACACGGTCCTGATACACTGCATTCCGGCGTAGCGCTTTGCCAGCCGGCGGAAATTCTCGTTGTATGCGTGATTGATATGCCCCGTCGAGTGATGGATCAGCGCCACGTCACAGACATAGACGTTCCCGCCGTGCCATCTGGTATGCAGACAGCGCTCCACGCCGTACAGATGCCAGTTATCACACAGCTTTTCATCGAACGGATTCTTTTTGAAATGTGCCGTGTGCCCGCCGAAAAAACATTCATCCAGCGAATCGCACGCCCTCATTCCCGAAAATGCCTGCTCGCCGGCTGCGGCAAGCTCTCCTGCGCCGTGCTGTACTCCGGATAAAACGATTCCCTCGGCCTCGCCAAACCGCTTCTTCCTTCCCGGAATCGTCCCCGGCACAATCCCGGCAACGCCCAGCAGATCCTCCTCCCCGGTCTGCGCCAGGTATCCGGCAAACCGCGCGAGCGTATCCTCCCCTGGAAGTTCGACGTCCTGGTGGGCGTAGATCACATACTCCGTCTCCACGCGCGCCGTCGCGGCATTCAGTGCAAGGCTGCACGATGCATACTGTCTGCTGCAGTTGTCCATGCCGATCAGCTCATACCCGGTATTCTGTTTTGCAAGGGACGCCTGCAGCCTCCCGTATTGTTTCCTGTCGTTGTAGCAGCAGACGATCGTTATCTTATTTTTCATATTTTTTCATCAGACCGAGAAACGCCCGGTACGATTTGGTGATCTGTGTATAGTAAAAAATCTTGGCATCGCATACATCGCTGTACAGCTTCCTTGTCGTCACAGCCTCTTTATGAATGCAGGTGACCTCCGGCGAATACAGCATCCGCAGTCCGCTCTTTGCCGCCAGATAGTAGAGAATCTCCTCCTCCGCATACAAAAAGGTGCCTTCCCAGAAGCCATCATACACTTTGAAGAAATCTCTTGAAAACACAAGGCAGCATCCGTGGAGCAGCACTCCCTCGCGCTCCTCGCCGACTCTGCTGTCCGCCGCTACCGCCTCGCCGTCCACCTCGCGGGTCGCTCCGGTGCCACGCGACAGATCGCCTCCGTTCTTCTTCCCCAAGAACAGCTTGGACATCCGGTAGCTCATCGCCCGGATCCAGGATGATAAGATCTGCTTTCGCATATAGTTCAAGGTATAGCTGCGCTTCTCCGCCACCGGGTTAAAGTGCTGCGTGCGGGTCGCGTCCACAACATCCGCGCCCAGTATCGCATACGGCTTTCTGTCGTAGATCTCAAACAGGCGCTCACAAAAATCCGGCTGTTCAAACAGGATGTCACTGTTTGCAGCGACGATCAGATCCGGATCATAGTGCTCTCTCGCATAGCGGATGCCGAGATTGTTCCCTCTGGCAAATCCGAGATTCTCTCCCGACGCGGTCACGCGCACCCGTTTTTCATCGATAAAATGTTCCGCAAGCCACTCCTCGCTCCCGTTTCCGGAACCGTTGTCCACGATGACAATATGCATGTTTTTCCAGGTCTGCGTCGAAAGGATCGACTCTGCACATGCGGCGGCTTCCTCGTATGTTTTGTAATTTAAGATGACATAGCAAATCGTTCTCATCGGCACTGTCTCCCTGAATTCTTATGCGCCCGAGTATCTGGTCTTCGTGCCAAGGATAATGCGGACATACGGGGTGATGGAACGCACGATTGCCGTTCCGAGTCCAAAATACTTGTGCAGGAAATGGAACCAGTCCCGAAACGGCAGTCCCTTTCTGCTCTCCTTGAGCTTAATGCGCTGCATCTTTGGCAGCGACTCGTCCTGCCAGGTTCCCTTCAGGCTGCCGTCGTTGCACTGCCCGATGAACTTCGGGAAAATACGAATCTCATATCCCATCCGGCTGATGGCGAGTCCGTAATCAAAATCACCGATACTGTGCTGATAAAACGGGTCAATCGACACTTTCATGAAAATGTCATGCGGAATGATCGCGCAGTTCGCGTTAAACGTGTCAAAACAGATGTCCTGCGCCTCCGGGCCGTATTTTTTGTACTTGATGCCCTTGACGTACTTGATGCCGCCGTAGCTCATCCTGCCGTCATCCCCGCACATCGCCCCGACCATGACCTTATCCGGTGCAAACAACGGGAGCATCTCGTCGAAAATGCCCGGCACAAACTTCGTGTCATCGTTCATCAGCATATAATACTCGTAATCGGGATGCGCTTTTTTGGCGTGCTCGATCGCCTCATACATGCCGCGGTTCCAGAACAGTCCGCCGTCGCCGTTGATTAAATCGATCTCATACGGCATCGCCGCCAGCATCTCATCCGTGCCGTCCGTGCTGCCGTCATTGACAATCACATAATCAAAGGTGACGTTTTTGTTCTGTCCGAGCAGTTCCATACTCTGCCTGGTCAGCTCTCTTCGGTTATAACAGGTAAATATCGCTAATACTTTCATCTGATTCTCTCCACGTTCTGCACTCTGTGTCTTGCTGCGCAATCCTGCGGTTACACGGTCAACTTACAGTTGACCAATATAGTTTCTGCGAAACACAATGTGATAGATATGTTTTAACAGGTTCGGCTCCGATTCATGCAGCAGCGCCCGCTTCATCAGCCGGTGTACCTCGGAGCGTTCCTCCACCTCATCCGGGAATTCCGTGACCGCGTGATCCGTCGCCAGATGGTGGTCAAAGACCGGTTCCCTGCTCTCTCCACAGTGAACGCCGCTTCCGTCCCATCCCTCGTTGCTCACCAGCGAGTGCAGCGGCGAGAGGATGTAGCCGTCCCGTTTAAAATTCGTCCAGTACCAGCGGATCGCCCAGGAATTCGTCCCCGCATCCGTCTGCTGTTCCTTCATAATCTTATAGAAATTGTAAGTGTTATCGTAATTAAAGCGGCGGCGCAGCTTTGCATCCTCTTTCATCCGCGTCCAGTCGCTGCATGTCGCATCAAAATGCCGCCAACGGTCTGCCCAGGTCGCCCATGACCAGCTCGTCCCGGTCAGCGTGTGAAAATAGGATTCACACGGCAGTGTGACCGTATCCGCGAAATGGGAAAAACCGGTCACGCCGGTCACCTTGGGATTCTTCTCGTAGCGCGAGAGCGCATCATTCATAAACCGCAGGAAATAGCGGTTCGTCACAAGATCATCCTCCAGAACGATCACGGTACCATAGCGCTCTATGATCTCCGTCACACCCTCGATCACGTTTCTGGCAAGCCCGTAATTTTCCTCCCGCGCAATCAGCGTCACTTTGAAAAAGCCGCCCGCCTGCGCCACGTAGTCGCGGATTTCCTGTACTTTGCCCCGATCCGCCTCTTTTTTTGCCGCGTCGGAGAACACGAACAGTTCCGTGTCCTGCGCCAGTTCATTTTTCGCCAGCGCTTCTATGGTGCGTCTGGTGTGCTCCGGTCTGTTGTAGGTAAATAAAATCACCGGCGCCGTTTTTTTCTCAGCCATGTCTCTCCTCCTGCCGATGTCCGTCTACTCCTGCTCTCTCGCCCATTCCACGTATGCTTCTATGCCGTCGGATAGTGCCATGTGTTTCTCATATCCCAGCTTTTTCAACAGGGAGATATCCGCTCTCCAGTTGCGCGGGTCGCCCTCCTTGACCATGCCGTTAAAGGATACGACGTCCGCATCCGCGCCCAGCTTTCCGGCATAGATCTCCGCCAGCTCGCGGATCGATACTTCCTCCCCGTTCGCGACATTGATGACGTTCTCCGGTCCGTCATAGGCAAGGATCAGTTCGATCGCACGTACAATATCGGAGACATGAATGAAATCTCGCGTCTCCTCGCCGGTTCCGAACAGTTCGATTCTTCCGGTGTTCTGATATTTCTGATAGATATCCCACAGCAGCTGCTTGCGCAGTCCGTTGCCGTAAGCAGAAAAAATACGGATGCTGCGGATGCGATAGCCGTGAATCCGGTTGTAATACTCGCAGAGCTCCTCCGCCATGTGCTTGTGCAGCCCATAGGGGGACATCGGCGCCGCAGCGTCTGACTCGCGCACCGGAAGCTGTCTCGGATTGCCGTAGATTCCTGCACTCGAGAGGAAAATGATCTGCGGTCTTTTTTCAAATGACTTCAATGCCAGAAGCAGCTGATAGAGACTGTGCAGATTGCCGTCGAGATCCGCCATCGGATTGACCACCGAAGCCCCGACATTGGCGCTTCCCGCGCAGTGCAGAATCACATCCGGCTGCACGCCGGTAAAGATCGCCGCCATCTCCGCGGACTCCTGTGACATGTTGCACTGATAGTAGGTCATGGTGTCGCCCGGCTGCCTGTCTCCACAGTAATTTGCCGCCAGATCCAGTCCTGTGATCTCGTATTCTTTTTCAAAATATTCCTTTGCGTGTCTCCCGATAAATCCGTTGACACCGGTTATCACCATTTTCTTCATATTCATCCTCCGGCACAAGGCCATCTTCCATTACACGAAAATCTTCTCCAATGCCTTCGCGTACTCTCCCGCCTCGCGGTACATGTTTGCCATTCCCGCCATCATATCTCCTGCAAAATATGCAGCTTCTTCCGGCCGGTCTGCCCTCTCTGCCGTCTCCACGATCAGATCTGCCAGTGCATCCGGATCGTGCGGATCAAAGAGTGTGCATTTTTCATTCTTCTGCTCTCTGTGTACCGGAATGTCCGACAACAGCACTGCCTTATCTAACACCTTGGCGTCCTCCAGCACCGTTCCCCAGCCTTCGCAGAGGGACGGCTGCACGATAAAGGCGGCATTTTTCATAATACAAAGCTGCTCCGTGCGCTCCACAAAGCCCAAAAGCCGGATGCTTCCCGCCACCGGTTCAGTCTCCATGATCGCTTTTAGCTCATTGATGTATTCCGGGTTGCGGTAGTCTTCCAGATTGCCGGTAAACACAAAATCATAATCCGCGAGAAGTCCCCGCTTTTTGATGCGCTCGATCGCGCGCACCGCGACCACATGATTCTTGTGCTTCCAGAACTGGTTCGGCAGATAGACGTACTTTTTATGCAGTCCGAATTTGTCCGCCACCCCGCGCTCTAACTCCGGCGTGATCGTGCGCAGTTCCGGCTCTATATAGGAGACAAAATGCACCACCTGCGTCCTGCATTTGTGTTCCGGATAAAAACGCTCCAGATCATGGCGTGCATCCTCACTGCTTAATACCAGCGTATTCGGAAGTTCTGTCATCTTCCGGTCCGTGACGTCCTTGCGCGCCAGTTCCTCCGGCTGGAAGAATTCCGGCAGCGTCTTGTGCTGGAAATCCGGAATCCAGAAAATGCCGCGTGAGGCAAACAGGCTGCCGATCTTGTTGAGTTCCAGCGCATAGCAGTATTTCACGCCGTGCAGCCAGATCAGGTTCATCTCGTAGAGCGCCAGCTTTGCCTTGTTCGTCCCGTCGTAGATATGCAGGTCGATGCGGTTTCCGAAGCAGGTAAAAATATCCGCATGTGCGGAGTCGATCAATACCACAATGCGGTATTCCTTTTTTATCTTCTCACTCTCCAGACAGCTGAATATGATATTTTTTAAGTAGTACAAACCGCCGATCCATCCGCGGTTTCCAAGTCCGTTGAACAATATTTTTTTCATCTGACAGCCTTTCCCATCACATAGCAGAGAGCATCGATGCAGCCCTTTGCCACCTCTTCAAATGCAAATGCATGTGCGCGCTCATAGCTGCGCGTTCCCATCTCCTTAAGACGGTTTTCGTCCGCAAAAATCTGATCGATCTTCTCTGCAAACGCATGTGTATCCTCCGGGTCGACGATGTAGCCGTTCTCCCCCTCCGCCACCAGGTCAAACGCACCGTCGGCGTACTTTGAGGAGATCACCGGAAGCGACGCGCACATCGCCTCTAAGATCACGAGTCCGAAACAGTCCTCTCTGGTCGGCAGGATGAAGACATCCGCGTTGTGGTACAGTTCGCGCAGCGGCTCCCCCTCCACGTATCCTAAAAAGCGGATACGCTCGGTGATCCCAAGCTTTTCCGCCTGTTCTGTAAGAAGCTCCCTCTCCTGTCCCTCACCAACAATCGTAAGGTGAATGTCCTCACTCGCCTCTGCCAGCGCCGGAAGCAGAAGGTCCAGCCCCTTTCTCTGGATCAGGCTTCCCACATACAGAAGTTCCCTTCCGCTGTAGTCTTCCTTTTCGCGCAGATATTTCTGAATGTCGACCGTCAGATAGGAGAGAAAACATTTCTTCTCATCCGCGCCGTACGCAATCTGCGCCTGTTTCGATGCGGTGCTGCTCGCCACGAACGCCGCCGCACGCTTTATGATGTAACTCCGGGAAAGCCGCTGCACCTTCCCGATATTTTTTTCTGAATTCAAGGTTCCATCCGTCCAGCTGATGAATGGAATCCGCTTCTTTCTGCACCAATGTACCGCTCTAAGGATCGTTGGGTTGTATTCCATGGCAAATACAAGATCCGGCTTTATTTCCGCCAGCAGCTTCTCCACGCCGACCGGAAGGAACACATACCGGTCATCAAAACGCTTGCGGATAATCAGTGTCTTTGATTTTAAGAAATGGTAATGGCTCAGTTCCGCCAGTTCGACACTCCATTTGCGGTTCTCCATGCCCGCCCCGGAAAAAATGATATGAAATTCATACTCCGGATAATGCTTCTGCAGATATGCAAAAAAGTCCACCCGGTACGGCGACGGAATGTTCGTGATAAATACAGCTTTTATCATTTTGATATATCCTCATAAATCCTGATCAGTTTCTGGTAATTGTCCTCCGGGCGAAGACGCTCGGCATAAAAGGCTCTGGCGTTCTTTTTGAGCACCGACAGATCCATCGCATCAAACGCGCTGATCTTGTCTGCGAGATCCTCCGCGGAATTGTAGGTAAACTTCACGCCGGTAATGCCGTCCTGCACCATGCCGTCCATGTTTCCGACTCTTCCCGCAATCACCGGCACGCCGTAGGAGTACGCCTCCGCGATCGTCATCGCAAACGCCTCGTAGCACTGCGATGTCATGATGACCGCCTTCGCCTGATAGAACTTCTCCGACATCTCGTCCTTCTGCAGATAGCCCAGAAACTTTACATTCTCCATATGATGTTCCCTGACATAGCGCTGCATCTCTTCCATCATCGGCCCGTTTCCCGCCACATACAGCTTCTTGTCCGGCAGTTTTTCAAAGGCTCTGACTGCAATATCAATTCCCTTTAAGGCTTCCACACGCCCGGCAAACAGGAAATATTCTTCGTCCGAGCGCACCTCGTTCGGCACGATCTCCTCCGCGAAGGTAAAATTCGGCTTGATGTAAACCCGTTCCGGATTCACGATCTCTTTCTTTGTATCCAGCGATTCCAGCAGCTTCTTCCGGTTGAACTCGGTCAGACAGATAAAATTCACCCTGCGGTATGTCCCCACAAACCTGTGAATCTGCAGGATGGCGGCGCTGACAAAAGACTGCAGCTTGCTGTTCCGGTAGCACTTGTGCCGGATGGCGCAGCCCATTCCGTGCTGCACACACTCCTCGCAGATCACATTGTCCCGGAAAAAAGATCCCGCCGGACAGAGCATGCGGAAATTATGCAGCGTCTGCACCACCGGCACCTTGCAGCGGAATGCCGCGTAAAAGACGGACGGGCTGACCATCGTCAGCGTGTTGTGTACATGCACGATGTCGATCTGGTTCTCCCGGATCAGCTTTTTTACCTCGCGGTAAGTCTTAAGCGAGAACACCGCGGTAAACGGCAGGAACAGCTTTCCCACAATGCCCTTCTTCGCCAGCTCGCTGTTGGAGCGGTAGTACGTGTAGACCTTGTGTCCGTGTTCCTCGAGCAGGCGCTTTTCATTGCGCACCACCACATCTTCCCCGCCCGGGATCTGATAAAAATTGTGTATCTGTAAAATGCGATAATTCTTCATAGACTTCCTCATTCCGCCGCACATACATCATCCCGCTTCTTCTCCAGCAGATCCGGATAGAGCAGAATTCCGCACAGCAGCACAAACGGATTCATAAAACCATTCATGATAAACTGTTCCAGCACACCGTAAAGTGCAAACGCCGCGATCATGACCAGTTCTTTGTAATAGCCGCCGCGGTAAAGCCGAAACAGCGTTTTCGTCACACACCACAGGAAAAACAGCGCCACAATCGCACCGCAGTACAGGAACACAAACATGTACGTGTTGTCAATCAGCCCGTAATACTGTCCGTAAAACAGCTCCTGCGCCCGCGGGATCAGTGAAACTCCCTGTGTCTTATAATAGCTGCTCATGATATAGATTCTTCCCGACACCAGATGGTTCAAAAGACGCATCACAGAATTGCCGCCATCGTAGAACAGCATCGTGCACAGACTGAATACCGCACCGACCGGAACTGACAGCGCGAGAACCACCTTCCACCGGTCCTTTGCAATCTTTTCAAAAATAATCAGTGCCCAGACAAAGAAAAAGACTGCGATTCCCGTTCTGCAGTAGGTAAATTTGTAGAACAAAAGCGCGGTTGCCGATGTTCCGGCGAACCACCAGACATTCAGTTTTTTATAATTATAATATAGCAGTAGCAGCAATGTCAAAAAGACCGCAAGAAACGCCGTGTTCGGCTCATTCATGGCAAAGCTGTACACCGGAATCTCCACGTAGCTGCTGTCCGGCGTCGTTTTGTAACCAATATCAAAGACCCCGAACGTTGACCCGATCACCAGCATAGCCAGACAGAAGACCCGGATGTACACCGCCATCTGAATCATCAGCTCGAACCTGCAGTTCTTCATGGCAATGATCGTCATGAAAAGCAGCAGCCACGTATTCTGCTTCGTAATCACGGAGAGCCCGAGTCCAAGAGCCAGCAGCACCGCAATCCACGCAATCTCACGGAGCGTGTAGCGCGTGGTCACAATCTTGATCGCCCAGAAGCTCATGGCAAAGATAAAGAAAAATTTGTATATATTATCGCCGTGATCGTACGCCAGCGCTTTCATCAGGATATTGATCGCAAAATACCCGTAAAACGCCGCAACTCCCACGCTCTCCCAATCACTTGTCCGAAAAAATGTCTTGATTCTATCCATACCGTCCTTTCTGCCTTCCTGCTACCGCGCTATGATCCGATTCTGGAATACACCGCATATACGTCTTCGATCACAGCAATCTTTTCATATCCGTATTCCGTCAGATCCTCGGGGATCTGGTGAAAAGAAGTATTAAACACTATATATCTGCAGTTCTTATTTTTCGCAATCTCCGTGACACGCGCCACATCCGGATGCTCGCTGCTCATTTCCTCGTAGACCTGCTGTTCTTCCTCCCCGATGTTGGAGATAAAGCCCTCCGCATTTCTTCCGTACAGCAGACATGCGGCTGCGGAATATTGTCTGACACTGCATAAAAGCTCGTTCGGCACGATAAGCGTCTCCTGCCAGTCAACCAGCCGGCTCTGCACCAGATCCGCAATCTCAACCGCCGCCTGCGGCAGTTCGTACACATTCGACCGCTCCCCGTAAGTCTCCGCCGATAAAACCGGCTTCCCGGTCACGAAGATACAGACACATGCCACCGCCACCACGACAATGCGCAGTGCCTGCTTTCCAAGCCGGTACGCCATCCTTACCACCGCATAGGCGATCACGAACGTCCACGGAAGCATCCACAGCAGCCGCCAGTACACCCCGCTTAAGAAGCGGGTTCCCACATATTTGTAGAACACCGGGTTGAAAAAGAAAATTCCCACCAGCACCGACGGCCAGAACAATCTGTGCCGCTCCTCCTTCCCCAGGAAGAAGCAGCAGACCAGCGCCGCCGCAAACAGCAGCAGATGGACGAGACCGGCACGTCCGCCGGTAAATTTTACAAATTCCCCCCACAAAGCCAGTACATAGCCCATTCTTTTACTCCTACATCAGGTAATATCCTAAAAAGATCACACACGGAACCGCTGCCAGCCAGATGGCAAGCGTCTTTCTCCAGTTCCTGTAATAGCAAAAATCCAGCACGCCATAGACGGCAAGCAGAACCGGCGCCGTCACGATACCAATTCCAGAAAGCATGCATGTGCCCACACCCGCCACATAGAGAAGCGGAATCCAGTGCTTCCACACCTCTTTCTTCATGATCTGGTAAAACAGATAGAAAAACAGCGGAAGCGCGAAGCTTGCGCAGACTGCCTTTCCCTGCCAGATGCGCAGCAGAAGCATGGACGCCAGCGTGTGCGTCGACGTGTAGCCCGCAAGGTGAAGCACGGAGAGCACGATTCCGAAGAGAAATGTCTTCTCCCAGTCTCCGCCAAACAGCACCTGCCCGATCAGCAGATACAGGGCATAGCAGATCAGAATCAGGAAAAACGGCAGATACGCATGCGACAACGCCGCCGGCGCCATATTTCCCTCTTTGGCATGCATTGCGACAAACATCGCCCACGGCGAGGTCAGATCTTTGCGTACCTCCCCGGTATCCCAGTACATGTAGTCCGCCGTGATCGGATCCTCTCGGTACATGGTGTCATGTACGACCGCCGATACTTCCTCCGCCACAAAGCGTGAGTCGTCATCGTCGCTGTGCTCGTAACGCGCGGGGATATATGCCTGCAGCAGAATCAGAACCGCCACAAGAATCCCAAAGACAATCGTCCACGTTCCGGCTTTCCCACACACTTTTTTTTGCACGCCTGCGCCATCCGCCGTCCCAGCAGCCGCGTCCGCAACCGTCTCCGCGGTCCCCGCCCGCCGTCCCAGCCAGATGACAAACGACAGCACCGCAAGGATCTGCAGAATGATACGCCACAGCAGAAGTGCCTGCGTCAGTGTTTTCTGCATCATCACAAACGGCACCAGCACAAGCTGTGCCGCGGCGAGCATTGTCGCAAAGCCGAGCACCCAGGCGTGCAGAAGCTGACTCGCGCGCTCTCTTATTTTCAAAAAATCCGTCCACAGAAGACCGATCCAGACCGGCACGAACACGAACATCCCAACCATATAGAGCAGGCTCTTACAGCTCATACACCAGAACTCCTTCAAGCACGATTCCCTGTACTGCCGCCTCATTCTTAAGACGATACAGTGTCTCGTTATTCACTCCGCCTCTTGCACACACAACAAAGTTCTTGTCACAGAGCTTTCCTGCCGCAAAAGCATCTGCGCTCTCTGCGACATTCGGGCTGTTGATGACAATGTATTCATAAGTATCCTGCATTTCTTTCACATAGGAAGCAAAACGCTCGTTCATAACCACGTCAAAATTCTTCTCCTCAGCCACATCTCTGCACAGTACGTCCAGATAGCTGTTCTGCGTCGTCGGTACCGGGCGGCTCTCGTCACCCAGAACATAACGGCTGATGGAATTGCCTGCTTCCTTGCCCTCCGGCTCCTTGACCAGATCGATGAGCAGGGTCTTCTTTTTCTCATTTGCAAAGCTCATGGCAAGCTTTAATCCGGCATCCTTTTTGAAATAACCGACCGGCATACAGTTCACACTCACGCCCTTGTGATCCGCTCCGCCCTGTTTTTCTTTTAAAAACAGCGCTAATTTCTTATATACTTCCTCTTCATTCGCTTTTCTGGTCTTCACGTCATCGATGACCGGAATATCCAGACATGCACGCACTTCCTCTGCGCTCTTCGGCTTCCGGTAGAGAATCAGCCAGAAAGTATACAGCGCTACCTCCGCAATGATTCCAAGCAGTGCACCCGCCGCGATTCCTTTTTTCACGCCGCCCTTGAAATCGTCCTCAGAGATAAAGTAATTCTCCGCTTTTCTGGTCTCGCTGTTCGGATACGGTGCGTCCAGCACGGTAAAGCAGGTCTCCCCGCCCGTGAGCTCACTGCCCACCTGAAGTGTCGCATCAATGATCTCCTGTGTAAATGCAATGGCGCCGTCCTCATCGGCGATGCTGAACGTTCCGGTATCAATCGGATACTGCAGATAGATCGTAACCATATCTCCCGCTTCGCCCTGCAGCACGTCGAAGATTCCCTGATACGTCTTATAGTCCAGATCGCATCCCGTCTTCTGCTGCACGAGTTCATACGCGCGGTAGCTCTGCGCCATCTTAATGACATTGTTCGCGCGCTCCGTGGAGGCACTGGTGCTGTAGTCTGCCACATACAGTGTAGCTGTCACCTGTTTTACATTTTCATATACACTCTGCTCGATAAAAGGCTTCAGAGATTTGTACTTGTAGCCGCCAAGCACCGCTGCGCACACTGCGGCACAGATCAGCGCCAGCCACCATTTGCGCAGATTGCACTGGATGATTTCCGCAATACTGTATTCCCTGTCTAAGCGATATTCCTGATTCATATGATTCTCCTTCCTTATTCTCCGCCCTTCTCAAAAACAACCTTGATCGTTTTTAAGATAATTTTTATGTCAAGACCGATGCTCCAGTTATCAATATACTGTACATCCAGCTTTACCACATCCTCAAAGTCCTTGATTTCATTTCTTCCGCTCACCTGCCAGAGTCCTGTAATACCCGGCTTCGCGCTTAAGCGGCGCTTCTGATGGGATTCATACTGCCGGAACTCATCCACTGTCGGCGGTCTTGTTCCAACGAGACTCATATCTCCCTTTAACACATTGTAGAACTGCGGAAGTTCATCGATGCTGGTCTTGCGGATAAATTTGCCCACCTTTGTGATGCGCGGATCGTCTTTCATCTTGAACATGAAGCCGTTCATCTCGTTCTGGCTCTCCAGCTCCTTCTTGCGCTCCTCCGCATCCTTGTACATGGAGCGGAACTTATAGATCTTGAAGAAGCGGCCGTTCTTTCCCACACGCTTCTGTGCGAAAAACAGCGGTCCCGGCGATTCGATCAGAAGCGGCGGCGCTAAAAATACCGTAACAACCGCGGTGATCGCCAGACCGACGATCGCTCCCGCGATATCCATCAGCCGCTTCACAAACAGCATCTTCCAGTCATAATACTGATTGGAAAACGTCACAACCGGAACATTTCCCATCATATTAAAATTCTTGTGATAATCGTCAAACCGTTTCAGCAGCTCGATCGTGATATGCACGGTCGCTCCCATATCCTCGAACGCTTCCACCACTTTTGCCAGAGATTCCCCGGTATCGTACGGAACGTTTAAGAACACTTCGTCCACAATCTGTTCCTTCGCATACTGGAACATGGTGTCGTAGGTCGCCACGACCGGAATTCCCTCATACCAGGTTCCGATCTGGTTGTCGTCGATGATCGCAATGCCGGTCAGACGGTGCTCCCAGTCTTTTGCATTCTCGATCTCTGCAAGCGTATCCTTCACGCGGTCCGTCGTGGTGACAAGAAACAGCTGGTTCGTCCCCCGCTTGTTGCGGTAGATGTGCAGCAGATAATACTTGATCGCCGCGTGCGCCACGAAGAACAGCACCAGGTTCATCCCTGCGATACAGAAATATACGCCTCGGGAGGCATCCGCATTGTTATGCTGCAAAAAGATCGTCAGCGCTGTCACAAAAATCATGATGACGCTCGCCTCAAGCGCCGCCCAGAAATCCCTGGCAAGGTTGCGCCGGATAAAATTCTTCTCCAGATCCGAGAACAGCAGGATCAGCATGTAGATCACAAGCACAATGCCAAAGCTGTCCATCAGCTCGGACTTCATGTTCTGTACGGACACGTTCCGGTATAGAACCAGCCACAGATAGCCCCCGCCGAAATAACTGATGACAAAGCAGATCAGATCCGCCAGAAGCAGCACGACTGTCTGAATCTTTTCTTTTGATTGGTACATAATAAACCCTCTCTTTTATCCCTCATAGATGCTTTCCCGGTTGCCCAGGGAAAAGTAAAGGCAAAAGCGCTGCTCCGGCGCCGCCTGCCACACACAGTCAAAACCGAACTCCGGATTTTCCACCCGGCGGAGCTTAAACATCTCTGCCACATCCGCCCGTGCTCTTCTTGTAATCTCCGCCGCAAACTGCTCTCCGCCCGGCGCCGCCACCCGGATATTGACTGGAAGGCATCTCCCGTCCCAGGTCTTTGCAAACGCCCATCCGGAACAGACTCTGCTGCCGTCCTGGCTCTCCGCCCGGTCGATATGGTAGAGCAGCTTTCTCACGCGCAGATACGCCGACTCTCTCACAATCTCGCCGCCGTCCCCGGCTCCCGCTCCCTCAAGCAGCGCCGCAAACGGAATGATTCTGGTTCCCATCCGCCGCTGCATGCTGCGCACCGGAAACGCCCCGGCTCTTAAATACTCCTGAAAATGTTCTTCCATCCGCGCAAAGCATTCTGTCTCTTCCTCCGTGAGGCCGGCAGACTTCAGCCAGTCCGCAAGACTTTTTCCCTCTGCCTTAAAAATCTGGTAATAGGCATAATAGACTGCACGGTAGATCAGATATTTCTTCGGCACCGGAAACGGGAACGTCCACTCGTAATCGATGACGGTCCACGCGCTGTCCGCGGCGGCTTTCCCGCTCTCCACGAAAATATTGGAAAATATCATATCCACATCGCTGACTGCGGCGCAGGGCATTCCCTCCGGGAGCTTTTCCTCTCCGAATACCTCCGCAAACTCCGGCGTCCTGTCAAAGGGGATCTCTCCTCCGCTGCCGGACACACGGTCTGCATACGCCGCGACCATCTGTTCCACTGTCTCCCAGTCGCCGGCTGCCACCGCCTGTTCCATGAGATGCTGCAGATTGTCCCCCTGCACAAACGGCGACACGCTTCTGCATCCTTCAGGCACATCCTCCGTCGTACAAGGACAGAAGGCGATACGGCTGCCCGCGTATGCCGCGTCCAGCTGCTTTCCGAGTTCTTCCTGCCTGCGGATATGGTCTCCCGCCTGTATGGTACAGGCGTACTTATATACTTTTTTCTCTCCGGCTTCATCGGTTACTATATCCGTCCGGATACGGAACCGTTCCGCCCGCTCATTGGAATATTTTGAATAAATCGTTCGTTCCAAACGCGCTATCCCTCCTGCACAGCTTCGATCAAAAAGGAATTGGAGAACGTCTGAAATACGCCCTCCTCCAACAGGGAATCAAACATCACACGCTCGTTGAAGCATGCCACCCTGTCACGGTCATAATTGCTGCGCCCCTCGGCGAGTTCGCCTTTCTGCGGCAGCCACTCGTCCGAGTAGATCACGGACGGGAACTTGTGATCGGGATAGGGATAATAAAACGTCAGTCCCCCAAATCCCGCCTCCTGCAGCAGCCTTGTGTACTCTGCCCGGCTGTAGCTTCTGCCAAAGCGTCCAACCGCCGCCGCATCCGGATAACCGTCAATTCCGGTAAAATATCCGCCGCAGTATTCTTCCTGACATCCCGCAAGATATTTCAGCCCGATCCGGTTGGCGTCCGCCACGTAAAACTTTCCTCCCGGCGCAAGCAGCTCCCGTAACGCCGGAAGCTGTTTTTCCCAGCGGTAAAAATGGCCGGCAATCAGGATCGCATCGAACCGCCCGTGCTCCGGAAGCTGTCTTCTTATGTCAAGCTTCTCCCTCTCCTGCGGTTCCTTAAAGCGCTCTCTTAAAATCTTCTCCTGCAGTTCACTCTCCGCAAGCACCGTCACGCTGCCCGCCATTGCGAGCAGCTTTCCGGTCAGCGCCCCGCACTCCGGATTACATTCCAGAACCCGCATATCCTTATCAAACGGCAAAAAGCTCACCAGATTCTCCCGGATCTGCGACAAATGATACAGATACGGGTAAGATGCCCGCTGTTCGATGATGCCCGCATAATCTGCCTTACTATTCTGTTTTATGCTCTCATACAGTTCCTTCAGAACTTCTGCATCCTCCATACTGTTCCTCCGCATCCCACTGCTGTCTGACATGCTGTCGGTGTTCCCTGCTCTTTTATTCCTCCACACGCTCCACGGTCGTCTCCGAATTCATATCATAGAAACCAACCGTATTCTTGTCCGATATGACCGTAACGCCCACCACATCATACAGCCGGTGGTACGCACGGAACTCGCCGCCCACGTAACCGGTACAGCTGATGGACAGCAGATACTCGCCGCCCTGCAGATCCATATTCTGTTTAAAGGAAGCCACATAGATCTCTCCTGCCCGCGCCAGCCCGACGCCGACCTTCTCGTACATGGTGTTCGTTCCCGTGACAGCGGTTCCCTGCACAGTCTTAAACGTATAGGTAAAAATCGGATCCTGAATATCGGTGTGAAACTGCACCTTTGAGCGGATAGTAAAAGACGTCCCCTTCTGGATACAGCTCGTATAGCTTCCGTACTCGTCAATCACCGCAAAATCAATGATTTCCGCTTCCCCGGTTCCGTATTCATTCACCTGCGGATTCAACTCATAGTTGGATTTCCACAGCTTCTTTGTCCCATTTTCCTTCGCGTCCGCAAGCACCTGTCCGCTCGCAATATTCTGTGACTGATTTAACAGCACTTTCTTGTACAGGTTGATCGTGTCCTTGGGATTTCCTTCCGACAGCTTGACGCCCTTGTTTAAAAGAATCACGCGGTCACAGTATTTTGCCACACTGCTGATGTCATGGCTGACAAAGATGATCGTCTTGCCCTCCGCCTTGAAATCCTCAAACTTTTTATAACATTTTGCCTGGAAAAACACGTCTCCGACCGACAGCGCCTCATCGACGATGAGGATCTCCGGATCAATGTTGATCGCCACCGCAAACGCCAGACGCACAAACATGCCGCTGGAATACGTCTTGCACGGCTGGTTTACAAATTCGCCGATATCCGCAAATTTCAAAATATCGTCCAGTCTTGCATCCATCTCCTCCCTGGAGAATCCCATCATCATGCCGTTGAGATATACGTTTTCGATGCCGGTGTATTCCATGTTAAAGCCCGCGCCAAGCTCCAGCAGCGCCGAGATTCTCCCGTCAATCTCGACCTCACCGCTTGTGGGTGAGAGCACGCCTGTGATAATTTTTAAGATGGTAGATTTGCCGGAGCCGTTCGTTCCGATGATTCCAACCGTCTCACCTTTTTTCACATCGAACGTGACATGGTCGAGTGCCCGATGTTCCTTGAATCTGCCTTTTCCCGCAAGTCCCAGCGCGTCAAACAGCCGTTCCGAGGGTCTGTTGTATAGCCGGTATACCTTGCTGACATCTTCTACCCTGATTGCTAACTCATCCATTCAGTTACAAATTCCTCTCTATAATACATCCGCGAAATGCGGTCGCAGCCTCTTGAACACGGTTGTTCCGAGAAACAGTATCACTGCCGTCACAACCCAGAAATATACGGTAATTCCCATATCCTCCCAGAATCCGATGTGATTGATCAGTGCGTTCCGGTATCCCGAAACAATGTAGTACATCGGATTGAGCTTTAACACGGCAATCGCCCAACCCGGTATCTGCACCATCGTCTCAAAGTTCCACATAATCGGCGTCACCCACATGCCGATCTGCAACAGGATTCCCACCACTTCTTTCATGTCGCGGAAAAATACCGTCACCGCACTCGTCGCATACACAAGCCCTGTCGCAAACAGAATCATACAGAAAGAATAATATACAACCTGAAGTGCATACCAGTCCGGCATATATCCCATACAGATGAAAAGCACAATCGTAAACGCCACAAAAAACAGATGCGTAAACAGCGCCGATATCATTTTTACCACTGGGAGCATATCGATCTGGAACACGACTTTTTTTACCAGATAGCTGTACTCCACCAGAACACCGGTGCCGCCGTTCAGCGCTTCCTGAAAATAGAACCACGGCACAAGTCCCGCTGTCAGCCACAGCACGAACGGAATCTCAATTCCGGTCCGAAGATCCGTCGCCTTGGAATTCAGTCCCTTCTCAAACACGAACCAGTACAAAAGCACCGTGATTACCGGCTGGACGAACGCCCAGACCACACCAAAGTAGGAGCCTGCAAACTTCTTCTTGATGTCATTTTTTGCCAGATTCCATACCAGGCTTCTACTTCCGATCAGATGATGAAGCAGTGATGTATCCTTCTTCTTTCCTGCCATCTATGTTCTCCTAATCTCTTTCTATCCCTCTGCAGGCGCATGTTTTTCCTTACTTTATGCCGTGCGCCGCCTTATATTCTGCGAAGCTTTTCTGCACTTTATCCTTGTCGGATAAGATCAGATCCGCCGCTGTCATTCCTTCCGGCATCGGCCATTCCACGCCGACCTCGGCATCATTCCACAGAATACCGCCCTCATCGTTCGGATGGTAGAAGTCCGTTACCTTGTAGCAGAACTCTGCCTCCTCCGACAGCACGATAAATCCGTGCGCAAAATTCTTCGGCACGAAAAACTGCTTCTTGTTCTCCGCGGAAAGCAGCACGCCGTACCATTTGCCGAACGTCTTCGATCCCTCTCTTAAATCCACCGCAACGTCAAACACCTCGCCGTTTACCACACGGACCAGCTTGTCCTGCGGATAATTGATCTGAAAATGAAGCCCGCGGAGCACGCCCTTTTTCGATGCTGACTGGTTGTCCTGCACGAACTGGCAGTCAATCCCTGCCTCCGCAAAATCGTTGTAATTGTAAGTTTCCATAAAATATCCGCGCGCATCACCGAATACTGCCGGCTCAATAACCTTCAGCCCCTCAATGCCGTTGCAATTCTCTGTTACCTTTATCTTTCCCATGTTCTATAATCCCTCCGCGATTTCCATCAGATATTTGCCGTAATCCGTCTTTAAGAGCGGCTGTGCCAGCTTGATGAGCTGGTCTCTGTCGATAAAGCCGCGCTTGTACGCGATCTCCTCAATGCAGGAGATGTATAAGCCCTGACGTTTCTGGAATGCAGACACAAAATCTGCCGCGGCAAGCAGCATGTCGTGGTTTCCCGTATCCAGCCATGCGAATCCTCTTCCAAGCGTCTCCACGCTCAATGTTCCACGCTCCAGATAAGCGTTGTTGACAGAGGTGATCTCGATCTCCCCGCGTGCGGACGGCTTGACGTTTTTCGCAATCTCCACCACGTCGTTATCGTAAAAGTAAAGTCCCGGCACCGCGTAATTGGACTTCGGATACTCCGGCTTTTCCTCGATGGACAGCGCCTTGCCGTTCTCATCGAATTCCACGACGCCGTACTCTCTGGGATCTCTGACATAATAGCCGAAGATCGTCGCACCCTGCTCCTTTTCCGTGCGCTCCGCTGCGCTCTTTAACACTTTGGAAAAGCTCTGTCCGTAGAAAATATTATCGCCGAGCACCAGTGCCACCGCATCATTTCCGATAAATTTTTCACCGATGATAAATGCGTCCGCGAGTCCTCTCGGCTGCTCCTGCACTGCATAGGAAAAACTCATGCCGAGCTGGCTTCCGTCTCCGAAAAGCTCCTCAAACACCGGCAGATCCCGCGGTGTGGAGATGATTAACACCTCGCGGATTCCCGCAAGCATCAACGTTGATAATGGATAGTAGATCATCGGCTTGTCATACACCGGCATGATCTGTTTTGAAATCGCTTTAGTCAGCGGATAAAGTCTGGTACCGGAGCCTCCGGCTAGTATTATTCCCTTCATCTGAAAAATCCTCCCATTTTATCCAATATACGCCACGTCCATTAACATTTGTAATGGACACAGCTTAATTTTTTCTTAATTTAAAACGCAAACAAGCAGTATCGCCCAAAAGGCGGTACTGCTGCCTGCATCAACTATCTGTTCTGATACATATCCTCATAATATTTCTGATAATCACCGCTGGTGACATTCTTCATCCAGTCCTCGTGCTCGAAAAACCACGCGATCGTCTTGCGGATGCCGTCCTCGAACTTTGTCTCCGGCTCCCAGCCTACCTCTGCCTTGATCTTGTCCGGTGCAATTGCATAGCGTCTGTCATGTCCCTTGCGGTCTGCCACGTAAGTGATCAGATCTTTGCTTACCAGCTTTCTTCTCGGATCGTCCGCCGGAAGCATTTCCTGTAAGGTATCAATAATAATCTCAATAATCTGGATATTCTGTTTTTCGTTGTGTCCGCCAATGTTGTAAGTCTCACCGAGGCGTCCCTTTTCCTGCACCATATCGATGCCCTTCGCATGATCGTCGACATACAGCCAGTCACGCACATTCTTGCCGTCGCCGTACACCGGAAGCTTCTTGCCCTGCAGCGCATTGTTGATAATCAGCGGGATCAGCTTCTCCGGGAACTGATACGGTCCGTAATTGTTGGAACAGTTCGTGATGTTCGCCGGGAACTTGTAGGTATCAATGTATGCCTTTACCAACATATCTGAGGATGCCTTGCTGGCTGAATACGGGCTGTGTGGTGCGTACGGAGTCGTCTCATAAAAATAAGATCCGTCATCCTCGAGGGAGCCGTATACCTCATCCGTCGATACGTGTAAAAACTTCTTGTCCGCCTTAAATGTGCCGTCCGGAAGTTCCCATGCTGCTTTGGCACAGTTCAACATCACTGCCGTTCCGAGCACGTTCGTCTTCACGAAGACCTCCGGATTCTTGATACTGCGGTCTACATGGCTCTCTGCAGCAAAGTGAACCACACGGTCAATGTCGTTCTCCGCGAAAATCTTCGCAATGGCTTCCTTATCCGTAATGTCCGCCCGGATAAACGTATAATTTGGATTGTTCTCAATGTCCTTCAGGTTCTCAAGGTTTCCCGCATACGTGAGGACATCCACATTAATGATGCGGATCGTATCTCCGTATTTGCGGAACATGTAGTGGATGTAATTGGAACCGATAAAACCGGCTCCCCCTGTTACCAAATAAGTTCTCATCTCATCCTCCATTTATTTCCAATACTTGCAGTCTCTATTATCCATGGCCGTTTCACTGCCATAAGTCTCTTCATTTTATCATAGATTCCGTTCCAGTACAAGCTTGTATACACAGACCGCCGTTTCACCTCTACCACCAGTCTGTCGGCATCTGCTCCTTAACCTCCGACAGCCGTACCACAACACAATCCTCCGTCACAAGAACCGATCCCTCTTCCGGGAAATCCTTCATCTGTCCCGCCAGTTCCACCGCGTGTCTCTTCTGCTCTTCCGTCGCATCCTCCCGCAGCACGTTCCCGGTATAAGCCTGTACAAAACCGCAAATACGGTGTGTCGCTCCGGTCGGGTTCTCCATACTGTAATCCCAACCGTAGAACGACCAGCCATACATCTCGGTCCGCCTGCACCACTCTGGGAGATCTGCCTCCTGATAGCCCACAAACACCACCGGAAGCTGCTGCAGTTTCCCTCCGTCTGCCCCGGCGAAGCGCTCTAACAGCTGCTGGGTTTTCTGCTCATCCTCCCTGCAGCGTATCTCATCGGTCACGGCAAGGCGCAGATCATAGCCGGTCTGGACCGCAATCACAAGGCAGATGCACAATCTGCAGACGAGCAGCAGCCAGTAACCCGTACCGCGGTCTCTGCCGTTCCAGAGTTCCGCAAGCCGCTCCGTCACATACATTCCCAGGAACGCTCCCGCCACCGGAAGCGCAAACTGTGATCTCGTCACGATCATCTCTCCCATGTATGCCGTCAGAAGCAGCGGCGCAAGCACCAGTCCCGCCAGTCCAAGCAATGAATACCGGATTTTCTTCTTCTCCCACGGAAGTTCCTGTTTTTTCCGGCAGGCAAGCACACTTCCTGCCAGCACAAGCAGAAGCACTACGCCGCATCCGTAGAACGAAAAATTTCTGGGGCCATGGCCGAGCAGCAGATTTTTCAGCGTGCGCAGCACATTCTTGATACATGCGAGCGCAGGCAGTCTTCCCCAGCCCATCTGGCTGTCCATATAATCCGAAGACACCAGAAACGTGCTCATATACCAGTGATAGCACAGATACACCACACCAAAATGTACGATCATCCAGAGAATCTGCCGGAGATATCCGCCCTGCTCCCGCTCCGCAGTCAGCTCCGCCAGGAAGAAAACGAGGCACACTGCGATGTAGTAAACCGCCAGCGCCTGATACGATCCCAGACCGATAAATAACAGAACGCCCGCCGCAAAAGTCCGGAGCAGATTCGTTACAGTTCCGGCGCCGATCCCGCTCATCAGGAATGCCGCCTCAATCAACAGCAGCATTGCAAGCGCCACTTCCGCCTGCTGCAGGGAAAAATAAATCTGATAGCACCAGATGTTGGACGTCACATAGAGGAGCAGGAAAATCCAGTACCGGCTTTTCTTTTTCCCGGAGCGCTCATAAATGCCGAACGTCAGAAGATTGGCTCCCAGCCAGAAAAACAGGAAGAACAGGATCCCGCTTTTTATAACCTGATGTGTTCCAAGCCCCAGAAGGTGCTTGAGCCACGCCAGCTCCCACCGTCCGATCGCAAGCCATCCCAGACTGCTTCCCGGATGGTTGATTAACTCTTCCGTATCAATGCGGATGTTGCCGCAAAAAACAAGATAACCGAAACAGATCAGCATTGCCGCCATTGACGCAGCGAGCAGCCCCCAGTATTTCCTCACATAGTCACGCAAATCCCGCATTACAACACTCTTCATCTGTTCCGGTTATCCTTTCACTTTTCTGTCGGTATCTCTCTCAGCCCAAATGCTGCATATATTCATCCAGCGCGCTCTCCCAGTCAGCCATACGATAGCCGTCCGTCAGGCGCATCATGTAATTATCCAGAATGGAATACGCCGGTCTCTTCGCCGAAGCAGGATTCATCGCCGCATACTCCTCACTTGTCACATGTCTGACGCGGGTATTCTTCCCGGCACGCGCAAACACTGCCTCCGCAAATGCCGCCCAGTTGGTATCCCCCTCGCAGGTTGCATGGAACAGTCCGTAATTCTCCGTTGGTTCATAGTGATGAATCGCACGTGCAAGTTCCACTGCACTGGTCGGCGAACCGAGCTGATCGCATACCACGCTCACTTCCTCATGGTTCTCTGCGAGTCTCAACATCGTTTTGGCAAAATTTTTGCCGTCCCCGTACAGCCATGCCGTGCGGAAGATAAAATACTTTCTCGCGAACGCCTTCACGAAGCGTTCTCCCTCAAGCTTTGTTTTGCCGTATGCACTGACCGGTCCCGGCTCATCGAATTCCGTATACGGTCTCGTTCCGTTTCCGGCAAAGACATAATCCGTGGACACATGTATCAGCTTTGCGTCAACTTCCGCAGCAGCGATGGCCAGGTTGCGTGGACCGATCGCGTTAATGCGATACGCCGCATCCCACTGTGTCTCACAGGCATCCACATTCGTGTGCGCCGCACAGTTGATGATAACCTGCGGACGCTCGGCGCGGACAAGCGCCAGCACGGCAGCCACATCGGCGATGTCAAGTGCTGTGACACCATCGCCCTCCACCACATCTGTGTTGATAAACGTTACGTCTTCCTTTGCATACTCTGCGCGGATTGCGCGCCCCAGCTGACCGTTACAGCCGGTAACCAGTATCTTTTTCATCCGGTTTTCCTCTCTTACTCTTCTATTCTCCAAGTCCGTTCTCAATGGCATTCACAAGCGCCGCAAGCGCTTCCTGTTCGTCTTCCCCCTCGCATACCAGCTCAATCTCATCGCCCGATTTGATGCATGCACCGAGCACGCTCAACACGCTCTTGGCATTTGCAGTATTCTCACGGTATCGGAATGTGATGTGCGATTTGAACTGCATCGCCTCCTTGCACAGGATTCCTGCCGGTCTAAGATGCAGCCCCGTTGGATTCTTGACTGTGACTTTCTGACTTACCATGCTCTCTTCCCTCCAATGAATAATTTTCCTAACAAAGTCTCTGTCTCTACAGCATAATGCGCGTAATCAGATCCGCAAGTCTCTTCGCTTCCTCGTCAATCACCTTCTGATCTTTCCCCTCAATCATAACGCGCACCAGAGGTTCGGTACCGGACGGCCGGATCAGCACGCGTCCCTCACCGTTAAACTTTTTCTCCAGTTCCGCGATTGCATCTGCAATCTCCGGATACTCCATAAAATGCTCTTTTTTGTGATTCGGCACCTTGGCATTGACAAGCGCCTGCGGCAGAACCTCCATGATCGCTGCCAGCTCTGACAACGGCTTTCCGGTGTCCACCATCACTTCCAGAAGATGCAGGGCGCTCAAAAGCCCGTCTCCGGTCGTATTGTCATCCAGGAAAATAACGTGTCCGGACTGCTCACCTCCGATATTGTATCCGTGTTCCCGCATGTTCTCCAGAACATACCGGTCTCCGACTTTTGTTTTCTCTACGTGGATTCCCTCTTTTTCTCCCATCAGAGTAAAGCCCAGGTTGCTCATGATCGTCACAACAATCGTATTCTTCTTCAATCTGCCCTTCTGCTTCATGTAGTTGCCGCAGATTGCCATCACCTGATCGCCGTCTACCAGATTGCCCTTTTCGTCAACCGCAAGCATACGATCCGCATCGCCGTCAAACGCGATACCGGCATCCGCCTTCTCGTACACAACGCGTGCCTTCAGCTCATCCATGTGGGTAGATCCGCAGTTCGCATTGATGTTGGTTCCGTCCGGGTCGGTGTGAATCGCCACCAGTTCCGCGCCAAGATCGCTGAGCGCCTTGACGGACGTGTAATACGACGCGCCCTCCGCGCAGTCCAACACGATCTTTTTGCCGTGCAGATCGACCGGAACACATTTTTCCATAAATTTCACGTATTCATCCTTCAGATCAAAGCGGTATTCGATCTTTCCCACCCCGGATCCGATCGGAAGTACCACGTCCTTCATGTTGTTGCGGATCAGCGCTTCAATCTCATCCTCCAGTGCATCGGAAAGCTTGTAGCCCTCGCCGTTGAAGAACTTGATTCCGTTAAATTCCATCGGATTGTGCGATGCCGAGATCACAACACCCGCATCTACTTTATGCTTTCTTGTCAGATAGGCAATCGCCGGTGTCGGCATAACCCCCACAAAAATGGCATTTGCGCCCACGGAGCAGATTCCCGCCATCAACGCGCTGGCAAGCATTCCTCCCGATATTCTGGTATCGCATCCGACAATGATTGTCGCCTGATGTTCCGTCTCTTTCGTCAGCACATACGCGCCTGCCTGCCCAAGCTTGGTTGCCAGTTCGATCGTCAGTTCCGATCCCGCCACGCCGCGCACGCCATCCGTGCCAAACATTCTAGCCATGTTCTATTTCCTCCATGTTTTCACTTTTTTACGGATTGTTGCTGCTTCTCTCCGCATCACTTCCAGCTGCACCGTTCTCAGTGGCTGTCTTATCCGTTTTATCGGTTTTATCCGACTTGTCAGCCGCATCGCCGGCAGCGGCGGTGCCGGCTGTATCGTTCGTCTTGCTCTCACTGTCTGTCGTATCCGTATTATCCGAAGTACCCGTTTCGGCGGTGTTGTGGTCGGTAATTGTCACCGGCAGTGTCACTGTTCCAGTCACCCAGCAGTGCTCCTGCTCCAGCGTGATCTCCACATTCAGGTGATGCTCGCCCGCTCCAAGGTTGGATGCGTCCGCTGTTCCGGTAATATCTTTTGCAGAGATTCCCGCAAGCTCGCTCTCCGCTCCGCTGATCTCTACCGCGACCGTGCTCTCCATGTAATTTGCATTGTAACCGTCGCGCACATTCTGAATGGTAAAGTTTGCCACTGGCACCTCGTAAGTCGCCTTGACAACCGGCTCCACCTTCGCGGTCACCTCTACTTTTGCATCCGAGTTCAGCACAAGTGCCGTTTGACTCGGCAGATAGGAACTGATATCCACCGTTGTGGTCAGATCCTCGGTGATACCGGAAATGTCCAGCACCTCCTGCGGAATGGTGATCTTGCTGACGGTATTGAGCGTTGCCGCCTCGCCCTTGATACGCACATTATCCAGGCTGCTTTCCACGCCGGTAAGCACATAGCCGTCCGCCGGTTCGCCCTTCGCCTCAAACTCCAACGGCACATCCTTGGTATTTAAGATCTGTGCCGAAATATTGACTGTGGACAGACTGAGTGTCAGCTTTGTCGTGTCGATCACGTTGCCGTCGGCATCATATAACACCGGCACAACGGAATCCGTCACATCCGTGGACATACCTTCCACATTGATCGTCGCCACCGCCGTATCAATCTGGCTGACGATGGATGCCGGTCCCGAAACCTTTAACAGGTTGGAGCCCACGATCTGTACCGTGCCGAGTGCACAGCCGTCCATCACGGTTCCCTTGGTTGCCGCCGTAATCGCCTTCTGGCAGGTGCCGCGGTCTTCCAGCGCCACTTCCAGATAGAGCTGTTTGGAGACGACGGAGACTTTATTGCTATACCGCTTCGCGGTGATCGTCACCGGCACGCGGTAAATTCCGCTTCCCTCATCGTACTCAATATTCTCCATGTCCGCCGTTGCGGAAAAATCGGCATTGGATAATTCATCGTGCACGCTGCGCGCAGCCGACACGCGGAATGACACTACGTTGCTGCTGTCCAGCGGTTCATAATATTTGTTCTGCGATGTGATATAGTCCGTATTCTCCGCTACAACATTGGTGGTATAGGTCTTTGACGTCGTCGGATCGTCAATGTTAATCACGACTACCCACAGCACAACCGCCAGTATGACCGCCAGTATTTTGAGGCTAAAATTATTTGTTATCGTTTTTCCGAGCCGTTTTAGCATCTTTCAGCCTCCTCTTCCACAATGCAATCTTCGATAATTCCCGTTCCCGCCTCTGGATGTACGTCAGCTTGTTCTTCAGAAACTCGGCATCTACATTGCGGTAAAGTTCACCGCCGAGCGCAATCGACACTCTTCCGGTCTCCTCTGACACAACGATTGTCAGGGAATCGCTCACCTCGCTGATTCCGACAGCCGCACGGTGTCTCGTTCCCAGATCCTTGCTGATCGACAGGGAATCCGTAAGCGGCAGGTAACAGGTCGCCGCCACGACTCTGTCCCCGCGCACAATCACGGCGCCGTCATGGAGCGGTGTGTTTTTTTCAAAAATATTGATCAGAAGCTGGCTTGTCAGAATACCGTCCACCGCGATTCCGGTGCGCTCATATTCCGAGAGAACAATCTCATCCTCCACCACAATCAGGGCTCCGGTCTTCACCTTTCCCATCTCGTAGCACGCCTTGACCATTTCATTAATGGTCTTATCCGAGAACTTCCCCGTATCCTCCTTTGAGGAATCAAAGGAAAACAGGAACGCCAGAACGTTTTTCCGTCCGAGATTCTCAAGCGCCTTGCGCATCTCCGGCTGGAAGATTACAACCAGAGCTATCACCAGGACGTTTAACGTATTCCTTGCAATCCAGATGATCGTGTTCATCTGGAACAATGCTGCCAACAGAACGAAGAGCAGAATCACCATCAAACCGCGCAGCAGCATCCATGCTCTGGTATTCTTGATCCACACCAGCATATAGTAGATCAGAAACGCTATGATTATGATCTCCACGATATCTGTTATGGAGATTTTTGGAAGATTCATATAAAGAGACGCTTTCTGCCAGAAAGCATCGAGGGTAGCTAACATGTTCTGCACGCGGTCCACTTCCTTAATCTAATAATTCTTCGTCGATATCCATCTCTTCCGCAAAACGCTTCTTCGTGAGACGTTCCTTTTCGTCCTTCCCGCTGAAACGCTTTACCTGCTTGTTGGTGCCGGATACCACAGCCTTCGGCACTGCTTTTACATAGTAGTAATACTCATCATCCTCAAACTGCAGCCGCTCTGTTCTTGAGTAGTCGAGGTTAAAGAACAGGAACTGTATCACAAATGCAATCAGAAGTGAAATCACATTGCCGACCAGCACGCTCACCGTCTTACCGGAAATTCCAAGCAGCATATAGCCCGCAATCAAACCGATTGTCTCGAACAGAATACCGGATGCAATCGCAATCTGCCATGCATTCGCGATAGACATTCTGCGGATCAGATATACAATAATCAGCGTCACAGCCATGATGCCGAGCACGAGGTACATTTCCTTGTTGCCGAGAAGCTGGTTTAACGCCACCACGATCTTGGAATTCGCCTCCGCACTCTCCTCCGCCGCACCGCCGAGCAGCTTTTCATTCTGCCGGACTCCGTCGAGGAAAAAGTAAACCACCGTACCGCAGATCACTGCAAATACAGAATATGCCTCCTCCAGCAGTCCCATTCCAACCGGAATCACATACGGGATATTCAGCCGGAAGCAGATCGGCGTCAGCAATACGCCCATTCCCTGTCTGGGAGCAAAACGAAAATAGATAAAATAGATCAGCACAAACAGAAGAAGTGCGACCAGACATACCTCAATCGATAATGCATACATATCCGCCAGTATGACGACCGCCGCAATAAAGATCGTGCCGCCCACAGGCAGGATGGCACAGAGCAGTCCTAAAATCAGCGCCACCGGTGTGGAGCTGACCAGTTCCATGTAGCCGATGTTCCTGTCAATCGTCATCAGCGCCGCAAACGCCACGATAAACTTGACGATCGGTGTAATGTACACTTCGTATTTTCCGTAGAAGCGCACCAGTTTTTCTTTGAGTTCCAATAAGGTTGTCATTCCATGCCTCCCGCTCTAATCCCAGTCTTTATGATCGGATGTCCGGAGGCGTTCTTCCCTCTCATACATCTGATTCACCTTTTTCAGGTTGTTGTAATACTTCTTCACCTTGCGGCGTCCCTCTGTGTATTTCATGTTAAATATTACCCACGTGGCTCCGAGGTAAATCACCATAAACACCAGATACGGCACTACCGCTGTCATGACAAGCCCCTGGATATCGAACTTGTTCAGCTTTGCAAGCAGCTCTTCCGTCGCATACAGCCCCCACATTCCCATCAGAAGCCCGTAGCAGATGGTTCCTGTCACGAAGCTCCCCAGCAGACGCATGGAAACATAATCTTTTCTCGCATACTGCGTCATCGGCTTACACTGTTTCCCGTCATTTGTATCAAACTGTGCCATCTTAATCAGGTGGCGCAATCGTTCTTCATTTACCATACAGTAGTTATCCTTTCTCCGCCCTGCCGTTCCAGCCTGCGCAGGGCAAAATTGCACGCAATTATGCATTCTTTTTTTATTATAACACAGCACTATTTATTTTCAAAGCAAAAAACAGAGCCCGATACCCAGGCCCTGTTGATTCTCTTGGTATTATTTGAGAAAACGCATGCGGTTTTTATCCCGCTCTGTCTCCTGCGGCTGCGGCGGCTCCGGCTTATGAATCGACTCTGCAAGCGCGTTCGCCATATTGTTCTTGCACTTCTCGCAAAATCTTCCCGTGCGGATCGGCTTCCCGCAGGTCTCACAGACAATGCCGTCTGCTCCTGCCACGGAAAGTGACAGACGCTCCTCGCGAATCCACTGTCTGATCTGCTTCACCGACACATCCAGCTCCTCAGCGACCGTCTCCACACTTGAATTCGGATTCTCCTCCAGGAAAGCCTTTACCTCCTGGAACTTCTCCTCAAGCTTTTTCTGACACGCCGGACAAAGCGGCGCTCCCCCCATATAGTTAAACAGGCGTCCACAGCTCCTGCAATTTCTCACTTCCATACTTCTCAATCCTCCTGAATTCCCCTGTCAAAATCCCGCACCGATGCTGACGCAAATATAATAGATCCGCTCTGCGCCGCCCTTCAGCAGGACCTCCGAAACGGTATCTATCGTTGTTCCCGTCGTATAAATATCATCCACCAGTAATATTTTCTTATATTTTACTATATCTGCTGCTAATTGAAAAGCATTTTTTAAATTTGCCGCTCTTTGTCCGCCATTTAACTCCTTCTGCGGCACCGTGTTCCGCACACGGCGCACAAGCCCGGCGTCCACGGGAAGCCCCAGCTCCCCGCCAAGCGCCCGCGCGAATGTCTCGGCCTGATTGTATCCGCGCCGCCGCTTTTTCCACCGGTACATGGGCACCGGAACGATCACTTCGATTTGATTTTTAAAAACCCAGTCCTGATAAAGCGCTGCCGCCTCCCTCGCATAATACGCCGCATATTCGCGCCGGTTTGCATATTTAAACCGGTACATGGACTGCCGGATATTTCCCTGATACACAAACACGGCTTTCCCCTGGCAGTACGCATGCCTGCGCTTTCCGCAGTCCAGACAGAATTCCGCCCGCTCGCCATCCAGCGGCTTGCCGCATCGCTTGCACACCGGTTCCTCGGCAAGCCGTACAGCATCCGCGCACCTTCTGCACGGGACACATTCCGGCACCGTCACGCGGTCGCAGATCGGACATCTCGGCGGATAGACGAGGCCAACGATCGTCTCCGCCACCCACCGCAGTCCGCGTCCTGTTTTTTCTTTTCCTGTTGCAAAATCAGCCTGCATTGCATTTCCCGCTCTCCCCCCGGTCATCTGATTCCGCTTTATCCTAGCATGTCCGCCCCTTTTTTGCCATAAACATTTTCTTAATTTTTTCTTTCTTTATTTTAAGGAACGGTTGACGAATATACTTTTCCTCATTATAATTTTGTCTATTAAAAGCATTAAAGTTTTAATGCAATAAAGGAGGAGATGCTTATGAAAAAAGCACACAAACTGATTTCGGCAGTCTTAGTCTCCACGATGGTCTTATCCATGACCGCATGCGGCAGTGGAGAAAAAACGTATAAGGTAGGTATCCTGCAGCAGCTGGAGCATCCGGCACTGGATCAGGCAACGCAGGGATTTCAGGATGCCCTGACCAAATTGATGGGCGATTCCGTCACCTTCGATGTGCAGAACGCACAGGGCGAGCAGGCGAACTGTTCCAGCATTGCCACCACCTTTGTCTCCAACAATTACGATCTGATCCTCGCCAATGCGACGACCGCCCTGCAGGCTTCCGCGGCGGCCACCAGCACAATCCCGGTACTCGGAACCTCCGTGACGGACTACGCAACCGCGCTCGACATTGACGACTGGACCGGCGCCACCGGAAAAAATATTTCCGGCACCTCCGATCTGGCTCCGTTAGACCAGCAGGAAGATATGCTCGTGGAACTGTTTCCAGACGCCAGGAATGTCGGTATCCTCTACTGTTCCGCAGAACCGAACTCCGTGTACCAGGCAACGGAATTCGGAAAGTATCTGGATGAGGACGGAATCTCCCACAAGGAGTACACCGTGGCAGATTCCAACGACATCGCCTCTGTCGTGCAGAGTGCTGTCAGCGAAGTAGACGTCATCTACATTCCGACCGACAACACCATGGCAGGCAACACCGAAGCGATCGACAACATCACACGCCCGGCCGGCATTCCCGTCATCGCCGGTGAAGAAGGAATCTGTTCCGGCTGCGGCGTCGCGACGCTCTCCATCAGCTATTACGACATCGGCTACAAAGCGGGCGAGATGGCTTATGACATTCTGGTAAACGGCAAAGATATATCCACAATGGATATTGAATATGCCCCGAATGTCACAAAAGAATACAATGCGGATATCTGTTCCGATCTCGGCATTACCGTTCCGGATGATTACGTGGCAATCGGTGCCGAATAATATTTTTCCTTACAAGGGGGTTTTTCCTGATGAATTATTTTATGTCGCTTGACCCGCTTGCCCTCTTCCGTTCCATGCCCGGCGCTTTCGCCCAGGGCATGGTCTGGGGGCTGATGGCACTCGGCGTCTATATTACCTACCGTCTGTTGGATTTTGCGGATCTGACCGTGGACGGTTCTCTTGCAACCGGAGGTGCGGTTGCCGTCATGCTGATCCGCGGAGGTATGAGTCCGTGGGCAGCACTTATTTTTGCCTTTCTGGCAGGCATGGTCGCCGGTTTCATCACCGGCATCCTGCATACCGCTCTTGGCATCCCGGGCATTCTGGCAAGCATTTTAACCCAGATTTCCCTGTATTCCATCAACTTAAACATCATGGGCTGTTCCAACCAGGCCGTCAGTGTTGACAAGTACCCTCTGGTGGTCTCGCTCCGCTACCTGTCCGACTCCAACAGCACCCGTGTACAGATTTTTGCGACATGCATCCTGTTCTGTTTTGCAATCGTTGCGATTCTCTATTGGTATTTCGGCACGGAGCAGGGACATGCCATCCGCGCAACCGGATGTAATCAGCAGATGGCGCGTGCGCAGGGAATCAACACCAACCTTCACACCGTCATTGCGCTCATGATCTCCAACGGTCTGGTCGGTCTCTCCGGCGGTCTGTACGCCCAGTATCAGGGTGCGGCAGATGTCAACATGGGGCGCGGCGCCATCGTCATCGGTCTTGCTGCTGTCATTATCGGAGAAGTTATTTTCGGCAGACTCTGCGCCGGGAAGAATCTCGCTTTCGCCTACACGCTGTTTTCCGTAATCGGCGGAGCGATCATCTATTATATTGTAATGAATGTGGTTTTATGGTTAAAGCTTCCTTCCGACGATCTGAAGCTTTTCTCCGCGATCGTTGTGGCAGTATTCCTTGCCATTCCTTATCTGAAATCCACACGCAAAGGAAAGGAGCGGTAACACCATGGCAGAAATGTTAAAAATAGACAATATCAAGAAAACGTTTAATCCGGGCACCATCAACGAGAAAGTGGCATTAAACGGCGTGAACCTCTCTCTCGAGGAGGGCGATTTCGTCACCGTGATCGGCGGAAACGGCGCCGGAAAATCCACCACCTTAAACGCCATCGCAGGCGTGTGGCCGGTGGATTCCGGAAAAATCTATATCGGCGGCGATGATGTGACACGCCTTTCCGAGTACAAGCGCGCCAAATATCTCGGACGCGTCTTTCAGGATCCTATGACCGGCACCGCGACGACGATGTCGATCGAGGAAAATATGGCGATCGCCGCCAGACGCGGACAGAGCCGCGGGCTCTCCTGGGGCATCACGAAGAAGGAGCGCGACATCTACCGTGAGATGCTTGCCACCTTAGATCTCGGTCTGGAAGACCGGCTTTCCAGCAAAGTAGGGTTGTTGTCCGGCGGTCAGCGCCAGGCAATCACGCTGCTCATGGCTTCCATCCAGAAGCCGAGGCTTCTGCTTTTAGACGAGCACACCGCGGCACTCGATCCGAAGACAGCCGCCAAGGTGCTTGAGATTTCCGACAAAATCATTGCAGATCATCACCTGACCGCCATGATGGTCACCCATAACATGAAGGACGCCATCGCGCACGGCAACCGCCTCATCATGATGCATGAAGGCCGGGTCATCTTAAACATTGCCGGGGAAGAGAAGAAAAAGCTGACGGTGGAAGATCTCCTCCATCAGTTTGAGAAGGTCAGCGGCGAGGAATTTGCAAACGATAAAGCGCTGCTGTCGTAACCGCAGGGAAAAAGGCATAACGCGGTCGCAGGATATTTCGGGAGAAGAAGCTGTCCGGATGAAGTGAGCGCAGGCGGAAGCCTTTTGTGTTTCAGGATGTAACGGGCACAATCCCTTCTAATCGCAAAATCGTGTATTTCTAATCCGTGCAGCCGTTGCCTTTGCGATGATCCGTGTCTTTCCAAGTTTGGAGCACCCCCGCGGAAGCTGTCCGCAAGCTACAGACAATTTTAGGACTTTTGTGCAGCACTTACCTGCACTCTAAGCATAAAACATAACCGCGCGAAGCCGATGTCTGAGTCGGCATCTGCCCTGTTTTCAATAGCAGATGCCGGCGAGTTCCGGTTCGCGCGGTTTTATGATGTCTATGCGTGAGTGCAGTTAGTGCTGCCAGAAAGTCCGCTCATTGTCTGCTGCTTGACGGACAGCTTCCGTGGGGTGTTCAAACGTGGCAAAGACACGGAACCTAAGACAACGATCGCACGGAAGAAATACGGGATTTTGCTCCAAAGAAGGGACTGTGCCCGTTGCATCCTGAAACACGAAGGGCTTCTCGCCTGCATTCGTTTTCCCCGGATATCTTTTTCTCCCAAAATATTCCACGGCAGTGTTATGCCTCCTTCAGGCGGTCACACAGCCCGCTGTATCGTTTTTGCTGCGACGTGTTCTGTACCATCTGTGCAAATGTTACTTCATTGCCGACCAGCGTCACACATTTCCGAGCGCGGGTGACCGCTGTGTACAGCAGATTCCGGTTCATAAGCATCGACGGTCCGGACAAAAGCGGAATGACGACCGCCGGGTACTCGCTTCCCTGCGACTTATGTATGGTAATCGCATACGCCAGTTCCAGTTCATCCAGCAGTTTGTATGGATATTCCACCATTCTGCCCTCATCAAATTCCACAGTCATCGTCTCCGCGAAATCGTTGATCTCCCGGACAATTCCCATGTCTCCGTTGAATACTCCCGTTCCTTTATCCACAGACAGACCGTATTTTGTGCGGATTTCCCACTCTAACTGGTAGTTGTTCCGTGTCTGCATGATCTTGTCTCCTTCACGGAACAGAATATCGCCGTGTTCCTTTTCACGCTTCTGCGGAGACGGCGGATTCAGATAGCGCTGCAGTATTCCGTTTAACCGCTCTACGCCCAGCAGTCCCTTGCGCATCGGCGTCAACACCTGTATATCGTACGGCGTCGCATCCACAAATTTGGGGAGTTTCTGCTTGATCAGCTGCAGTACCACGCTGATAATCACATCCGCGTCATACCGCTTTAGGAAAAAGAAATCCATGCTTTTATTGTCCAACGTCACTTCTTCGCCCTGATTGATTTTGTGCGCATTCACAATGATGTCGCTCGTGGATGCCTGGCGGAAAATCTTCGTCAGCATGACCACATTGCACTCGTGCGAGCGAATGATGTCCCGCAGAACACTTCCCGGTCCCACACTCGGCAGCTGATTGACATCCCCGACCAGAATCAGTCTCGTTCCAACGGCAACCGCCTTTAACAGTGCATGCATCAAGGAAATATCCACCATGGACATCTCATCGATAATCACAACGTCCGTCTCAAGCGGATTCTGCTCATTCCGCTCAAACCCTGCCGCACCGTCCACACCGCCGTTCAGTTCCAGCATGCGGTGTATGGTTCTAGCCTCAAACCCGGTTGTCTCACTCATGCGCTTCGCCGCACGTCCGGTGGGCGCCGCGAGAAAAATGTCGAGTCCTTCCATCTCAAAATACTTGATGATCGTATTGATCGTCGTCGTTTTTCCGGTACCCGGTCCTCCGGTGATAATCAGAAGTCCGTTGCGCACCGCCTCTTTGACCGCTGTCATCTGGTGCTCATCCAGTTCCATTCCGGTCTGCTTCTCAATTCTGCGAACACGCTCCTCGATTTCCAGATCCGGAACCTCATAGCTGACATTGAGCTGTTTTAACATGGTTGCCGTATTTGCCTCCATGTAGTAAAAGGACGCCGCATAGATCTGCGTCTGGTTTTCGCCCTGCTTCATGATGATTTTCCGCTCGATCGCCAGATCCATATACTGCTTCTCGATCTGCTCCTCCCCGACCTCAAGAAGCTGTCCGGTTCTTCTGGTCAGTTCCTCCTCCGGCAGGTAGGTATGCCCCTCTGTGGATGCCTGAAGCAGCACATATAAAATTCCGCTCCGGATCCGGAAATCAGAATCCATGCGGATTCCTACCCGGACAGCAATCTCGTCTGCCGTGCGGAATCCCACACCCTCAATGTCGTCCGCCAGCCGATACGGATTCTCACGGATAATCCCGTATACCTCCTGTCCATACTGCTGATATACTTTCACTGCCAGGTTCATCGTGATGCCGTACTGCTGGAGGAAAATCATCGCCTGCCGCAGATCACGTTTTTCATTCACCTGATCCGCAATCTCCATCGCCTTGCGCTCGCTGATTCCCTTTACTTCCGCCAGCCGCTCCGGCTCCTCCTCGATAATCCGAAAGGTATCCGCCTTGAATCTGCGCACAATCCGCGCTGCCAGCGCCAGACCGATTCCGCGGATCGCCCCGGAACCGAGATAGCGTTCGATGGCTTCCTCATCTTCCGGCGCTTTCTCCTCAAAACTTTCGACCTTAAACTGTTTGCCGTAAGTAGGATGATCGGTATAGTCGCCGGATGCCTCGATGTTCTCCCCCTCTGCGATCGCCGAGAAGATTCCCACGCAGGTAATCTCCTCCTCCCCGCTCACCAGATTGAGAACCGTATATCCGTTGTCTGCATTTCTGTATATAATATGTTCCACATATCCTGCTAACTTTTCCAAATCATTCCTCCCGCCGAAAAAAGCAGAGAACCCGTCACCTCTAACGGTGACCGCCCTCTGCCTCGTTCATTCTTAACTGCCGGCATCTATTCTATGCCATAGTTCCGTTTCATCTGCTCATAAAGCTGCTGCGTATAATTTTCTCCCACCTGATCCACAATCTCATCTGCCATCAGTTCGATCGTGCTGTCCATGTGAAAATCTGTCAGCGTACTGAGAGAAGAATCCTTATCCTCGTCATCATCCGAAATGAGATTCTCCTTTACTTCCTTTAATACCTCTTCCACAAAGTAGGACTCAAAATCCTTGCAGACCGAGAGCAGTTCTTCCTCGCTCGAACCGGAGGACACACTACTGATCGAATTCTTCAGCGCCGACGCGCTGCCTGCGGCTGCGCTGTTCTGTGCATTGCTGACCAATGATGAAATACCGTCTATCGAAAAACTCATACTTTACGCTCCATTCCGCTTATCATCCGCTTACCGTTCGCTTATCATCTGCTTATCGTTTCAGGTTGTTCGCCATCTCCAGCATCTCATCCGATGTCGTGATTGCCTTGGAGTTCAACTGATAGGCACGCTGTGCGATAATCATATTGACCATCTCGTCCGCCACCTGTACATTGGACGCCTCCAGATAATTCTGGCGAACCTGGCTTCTGGTAAGACCTGCTGTCGTATTCTCATTCATTGCCGCACCCGAAGCTGCTGTAACTTCCAGAAGGTTGTCACCCGTTTTCTCAAGGCCGCTCGGGTTGTTAAACTGGAACAGTCCGATCTGACGGTTCATATTCACATAAGTTCCATTTGCTGTCGTGTAACCGATTCTGCCGTCGCTCGATACTGTCACACTGCTGGAACTTATATTGGCCGGAAGAACGATCTGCTGGTTATTGCTGTCCAGCACCGGATAGCCGTCCGGATTGGTCAGTGTAACGCCGTTGGTTCCCACTGCCCACACAAAATCTCCCGCTCTGGTATAGCGTGTCTCGCCATCTGCGCAGCGCACTGCAAAAAATCCGTCTCCGACGATTGCAAAATCGGTATCATTCTCACTCGCCTGCAGCGCTCCCTGTGTGTACACGGATGTGACTGCCGCAACTCTCGTTCCGAGTCCCACCTGTGCCGGAATCGGTTTCTGCTCTCCGTTTGCACTCGTTGTCTTCGTCTGAATGGTCTGGTAAAGCAGCGACTTAAACTCTGCCTTCTCCTGCTTGAATCCAACCGTATTCACATTGGAAAGATTGTTTGAAATATTGTCCACGTTCGTCTGCTGCGCAAGCATACCGGTTGCCGCAGTATAAAGTGCCCTCATCATATGTCAGCTACCTCCGTCTATACATTTCCGACCTGATTGACCGCCTTATCCAGTGTCTCATCAATCGTGTTAATAACCTTCTGTCCTGCCTGATATGCTCTGGAAATCGTAATCATATTGACCATCTCAGAAACAACATTCACATTGGACGACTCCAGCGTTCCCTGCACGATCCTGCCGTCTGCTGCCGTCACCGTTCCTCCGTTCACAAGGTCGTACATATTCTCACCGTACTTCGCCAGATAGTCATAATCCGCAAAATCGACGATGCCGATCGTTCCAACCTGCTGATCGTTCTGATAGATATTGCCAAGCTCATCCACGGTGATCTTCTGGGTCGGATCCACCTGAATCCGTCCGTTCACATTGCCGTTTCTGGCGTCATTTGCATTCAGGACATAATCGCCGTCCTTGGTCACCAGATAGCCCTGGGTGTTGACCGTGAACGCTCCGTCCCTTGTATATTTTACGGATGAATTTCCCTGCTTATCCGTGTAGGCAATCGCAAAAAATCCATCTCCCTTGATTGCAAAATCCGTACTGTTATCAGTAACCTTGAAACTTCCGGTACTGTAATCCGTATACGTCTCACCGATATGAACGCCCATGCTGATTGTACCCAGCTTCTGCGCAAGACCGTAAGACGATGTATCTTTGATCTTGATTGCCAGCTCATCTGCAAATGTCTGGGACGTTGTGCCTTCTTTCTTATAACCATTCGTATCTGCATTTGCAAGATTGTTGGAAAGCACATCCAGACGCTTCTGTTCATTTATCATTCCTGTATACGCTGTATACAATCCCTTTACCATAGACTGCTCCTTTTCCTGTTACCTCTTGTAACTTCTGCCTGCTTCTCACCAGAATCCATCAGACGCTCCCGCATCCCAAGGGCTCTTTGTTGTTTATATCGTCATAACTGCCGTCAAACTTAATCGTCGTCGCGCTTTCCGGACAGGAACTCCACGAACTTTCCGGTTCCGACTGCCACACAGGTCATCGGCTCCTCCGCTGTCATGGTATTGATGCCCGTCTTATCCTCGATCAGTTCCTCAAGTCCGCGAAGCAGTGATCCGCCTCCCGTGAGAACGATTCCGCGGTCTGCCACGTCCGCCGCAAGCTCAGGCGGCGTCTTCTCCAGCACCGAGTGTACCGCTTCCACGATCTGCAGTGTCGGCTCCTTCAGCGCCTCTTCCGTCTCCTCGGAAGAAACGGTTACCGTCTTCGGCAGACCGGTTACCAGGTTACGGCCTCTGACGTCCATGGTCTCATTCTGTGCCAGTGGGAAACAGGAACCGATCTTGATCTTGATGTCCTCCGCTGTGCGCTCACCGATCAACAGATTGTGTTTCTTTCTCATGTAACGGACAATCGCCTCGTCAAAATCATCTCCGGCGATCTTGATGGAAGTGCTGACAACCGATCCCCCCAGAGAAATCACGGCGATGTCCGCGGTACCGCCGCCGATATCCACGATCATGTTGCCGCATGGTCTTGAAATATCGATTCCGGCTCCGATCGCTGCCGCAATCGGCTCCTCGATAATCGCCACCTCACGCGCACCTGCAGAATAGGTCGCATCCTCAACCGCTTTTTTCTCGACCTCGGTCACTCCGCTCGGCACACACACGCTGATGCGCGGCTTGCGGAATGTCTTCTTGCCAAGTGCCTTCTGGATGAAATACTTGATCATCTTCTCGGTGACAGTATAATCAGAAATAACACCCTGACGCAGCGGACGGACTGCTACAATGTTGCCGGGCGTTCTGCCGAGCATCAGTCTCGCTTCCTCTCCGATTGCCTTGATTTTGTTTGTATCACGATCAAAAGCCACTACTGACGGCTCCTTTAACACTACACCTTTGCCTTTAATATATACCAGGATACTTGCAGTACCAAGATCGATACCGATGTCCGTACTCATCATATTCTAATCTGCCCCTTTCTTTTCTCTGCCAATGGTTCATCTATTCGTTGAATCTTTCTTCACGTCCAAAAGGACATAAAGATGCATTTAATCATATTTTTACATATACAGCATTATTATATACAAAAACTGGGATTTTTCAAAGCTTTTTTTCGCCCGCGCCGCCATTTTTGAAAAAAATAAGAATTTCTTCATTTTTTGTCCGGAATATCATATTTTTTCATTTTTTCATCACGTATTCATCACATTTGCGGGTTATATTTTTTTACGTACTAAATGGTGTACCAAACATACACCGCCCCGGAAATATTCCTCAAATATTCCGCGGTTAGTATAATTTTTCATAACTCATACCTTCCGGCGCAAACACCAAACGCCGGGAGGTACTCCCCGGGTATAACGAATTTTCATCCATATGAATTTTCGATGCCATATATTTCACAACATTTCTCTGACCGCAGATGTCAACACATCTGTTGTCAAAAAAGGCACTGTATGCTGCGTGTTTTCCACGTTTGCATCCAGTGCCTTCTCCTTGTTTCCACTATTTTTCCAGATATTTCTTGACATACTGTCCGGTGTAGGACTCCGGTATCTGCGCCACCTCTTCCGGCGTTCCCTGCGCAATGACCGTTCCGCCGCCGTCTCCGCCTTCCGGTCCCATGTCGATGATGTAATCCGCCGTCTTGATCACGTCCAGATTGTGCTCAATAACCACCACGGTATTGCCGCCATCGGACAATCTCCGCAAAATCTCGATCAGCTTGTGCACATCCGCAAAATGAAGTCCGGTCGTCGGCTCATCCAGAATGTAGATCGTCTTTCCGGTGCTTCGCTTGGAGAGTTCGGTTGCCAGCTTGATTCGCTGCGCCTCTCCTCCCGAAAGCTCTGTGGACGGCTGTCCCAGTTTTACATAGGAAAGTCCCACATCGTAGAGCGTCTGAATCTTGCGGTGGATGGACGGCACATTTTTAAAAAACTCCAGCGCCTCCTCCACCGTCATATCCAGCACATCATAAATGCTTTTTCCTTTATACTTGACCTCAAGCGTCTCCCGGTTGTAACGTTTTCCCTCGCAGACCTCACACGGCACATAGACATCCGGCAGGAAATGCATCTCAATCTTTAAGATTCCATCCCCTCCGCACGCCTCGCAGCGTCCGCCTTTTACGTTGAAGCTGAATCTTCCCTTTTTGTAGCCCTTCGCCTTTGCATCCGGGGTCGCCGCAAACAGATCGCGGATCATATCGAACACGCCCGTGTAAGTTGCCGGGTTTGACCGCGGCGTTCTGCCGATCGGCGACTGGTCAATATCAATCACCTTATCCAGCTGCTCCATGCCAAGAATCTCATCATGCTCTCCCGGAATGCAGCGTGCCCGATTCAGGTCGCGCGCCAGCCGCTTATAGAGAATCTCATTGGTCAGGGAGCTCTTTCCCGAGCCGGACACGCCGGTAATGCAGGTCATAATCCCGAGCGGTATGTTCACATCGATGTTTTTCAGGTTGTTCTCCCGTGCGCCTTTGATCGTCAGAAATCCCGTCGGTTTTCTGCGCTCATCCGGTACCGGGATCTTGATTCTGCCACTTAAGTACGCTCCCGTGATCGACTTCGGATTCTTCATGATCTCCTGTGCCGTACCGCAGGCGACCACTTCTCCACCGTGTGAGCCGGCTCCCGGTCCGATATCCACAATATAGTCCGCGGCAAGCATCGTATCCTCGTCGTGTTCCACGACAATCAGCGTGTTGCCGAGATCTTTTAAATTCTTCAGCGCCCCCAGCAGCTTATCGTTATCGCGCTGATGCAGTCCGATCGACGGCTCGTCCAGAATGTACGCAACCCCGACCAGCCCGGAACCGATCTGCGTTGCCAGACGGATACGCTGTGCCTCTCCTCCCGAGAGGGTACCGGTCGCTCTGGACAGGGACAGATAATCCAGTCCCACCTCATTCAGGAATCCGACGCGTGCACGGATCTCTTTTAAAATCTGATCGCCGATCCGGTGCTGCTGCTCCCCCAGCTTCATCTCCGCCAGAAAGGCATTGAGATTCTTCACCGACATGGAAGTCATCTCATAAATATTTTTATCCGCAACCGTCACTGCCAGAGACTCTGCTTTCAGCCGCTGTCCCTTACAGGTCTCGCAGGGGGTAATCCGCATGAACTGCTCATATTCCTGCTTCATGACCTCCGAACCGGTCTCCCGGTACTTGCGCTGCACGTTTTTGATCAGTCCCTCAAAGGCAACATCATAAACGCCTTCCCCGCGCTGTCCTCTGTAATGGACTTTCACTTCCCTGCCGTCCGTTCCGTAGATCAGGACATGGCGGATTTCCTCCGGGTATTCGCAGTACGGCGTCTCCAGTGAAAAATGATACTCCTCCGTCAGCGCCTTTAAAATAGCGTATGTGAAACTGGACGGATCTGTACAGGACTGCCATCCCATCACCTGGATGGCGCCTTCCGCGATGGAAAGCCGTTTATCCGGAATCATCAGATCCTCATCGAATTCCATTTTATAACCAAGTCCGAAACAGGTCGGGCACGCGCCGAACGGATTGTTGAAGGAAAAGCTTCTCGGTTCAATCTCGCCGATGCTGATCCCGCAGTCCGGGCAGGAAAAACTCTCCGAGAACTGAATCGGTTCACCGCCGATCACATCCACGGTCATGAGTCCGTTTGCCAGTGTAAGCACATTCTCGATGGAATCCGCCAGGCGCTTCTCAATTCCTTCCTTTACCATGAGACGATCCACCACGATCTCGATATTGTGCTTTTTATTCTTGTCCAGTTTGATCTCTTCCGACAGTTCATACATGCTGCCGTCGACAATCACACGCACATAACCACTTCGCTTCGCCTGCTCAAACAGCTTCTGATGCTCGCCCTTTCTGCCGCGCACAACCGGCGCCAGCAGCTGGATCTTCGTGCGCTCCGGCAGTTCCATGATCTGATCGACCATCTGGTCAACCGTCTGCTTTTTGATCTCTTTTCCACACTTCGGGCAATGCGGCACACCGATCCGCGCATAGAGCAGTCGGAAGTAGTCGTAGATCTCCGTCACCGTTCCCACCGTCGAGCGGGGATTGCGGTTCGTTGACTTCTGATCGATCGAGATTGCCGGTGACAATCCTTCAATCTTCTCGACATTCGGCTTTTCCATCTGCCCAAGGAACTGCCTTGCATAGGAAGACAGTGACTCCATATAACGCCGCTGTCCTTCGGCATAGATTGTATCAAACGCGAGGGACGATTTTCCCGATCCCGACAATCCGGTCAGTACGACAAATTCATCTCTCGGAATATCCACATCGATATTTTTGAGGTTGTGCTCATTCGCTCCTCTGATTTTAATATATTTTCTTTCGGATGTTTTCTTCATTGTCTTATCCTTTCTACAGGTCACGCAGCATCCCTTTGAGTTCGATCATCTTGTCGCGGTATTCCGCCGCCGCCTCGAAATTGAGATCCGCCGCCGCTTTTTCCATCTTTTTCTGGATATCGGCGATCAGCTTCGTCAGTTCCGCCTTGTTCATCGACTCCGGGGACTTCTTGAAATTCATTTCTTCTTTTGCGATCTTCTTGGAAACAGAAATCAGTTCCCGCACCGACTTCTGGATCGTCGTCGGTGTAATGCCATGTGCCTCGTTGTACTCCTGCTGGATCTTGCGGCGCCGCTCCGTCTCCTCGATCGCAACGCGCATGGAATCCGTAATCGTATCCGCGTACATGATCACATGTCCCTCACTGTTACGCGCCGCCCTGCCGATAGTCTGGATCAGCGACGTCTCAGAACGCAGGAAGCCTTCCTTGTCCGCATCCAGGATTGCCACCAGGGTAATCTCCGGTATGTCCAGTCCCTCACGCAGAAGGTTGATGCCCACCAGCACATCGAACACATCCAGACGCAGATCGCGGATAATCTCCGCGCGCTCTAACGTATCAATATCGGAATGGAGATATTTGACGCGAATCCCCAGTTCCCTCATGTAATCGGTCAGATCCTCCGCCATTTTTTTCGTCAGGGTCGTAATCAGCACCTTGTGGTGGTTCTTGATCTCCTTGTTGACCTCACCCACCAGATCATCAATCTGCCCCTCTACCGGGCGCACCACAACCTCCGGATCGAGCAGTCCCGTCGGCCGGATAATCTGCTCCGCGCGCAAAAGTTCATGCTCATCCTCGTATACGTTCGGCGTCGCCGAAACGAACAGCATCTGGTCGATCTTGCCCTCAAATTCCTCAAAATTCAGCGGGCGGTTATCCTTCGCAGACGGCAGCCGGAACCCGTAATCCACCAGCGTGCTCTTTCGTGACTGATCCCCCGCATACATTCCGCGGATCTGCGGAATTGTGATATGGGACTCATCCACAATAATCAGATAATCATCCTTAAAGTAATCCATCAGTGTGTGCGGCGTCGCTCCCGCCGGAAGCCCCGCCAGATGCCTGGAGTAGTTCTCTATGCCGCTGCAGAATCCCGTCTCTTTTAACATCTCAATGTCAAAATTCGTGCGCTCCGCGATTCTCTGTGCCTCCAGCAGCTTGTCCTCGCCCTTAAAATATTTCACGCGCTCTTCCAACTCCGCCTCGATATTATCGCACGCTCTTAAAATCTTTTCCTGCGGCACAACGTAGTGGGAAGCCGGAAATACCGCAAAATGCTCGAGCCGGCACTTAATCTCGCCGGTCAGCACATCAATCTCCGTTATGCGGTCAATCTCATCCCCGAAAAACTCCACGCGGATCGCCGTATCGCCATAGTTTGCCGGGAATATCTCAAGCACATCCCCGCGGACCCGGAACGTGCCGCGATGAAAATCCATCTCATTTCGCGTGTACTGAATATCGATCAGCGCACGGATGACCTCGTCCCTGTCCTTCTCCATGCCCGGGCGCAACGATACCATCATGCCAAGGTAATCCTCCGGGCTGCCCAGACCATAGATACAGGAAACCGATGCCACAACGATCACATCTCTCCGCTCCACAAGCGCAGCCGTGGCAGACAGGCGCAGTTTATCTATCTCCTCATTGATCGCCGAGTCTTTTGCGATATAGGTATCCGTCTGCGGCACATACGCCTCCGGCTGATAATAATCATAGTATGACACAAAATACTCGACTGCATTCTCCGGGAAAAATTCCTTCATCTCCCCGTAGAGCTGCGCCGCCAGTGTTTTATTGTGAGAAATAATCAGTGTCGGCCGGTTCAGCTGTTCGATGACGTTCGCCATCGTAAAGGTCTTACCCGAACCCGTCACGCCGAGCAGCGTCTCAAACTGGTTGCCCTCACGGAATCCGCGCACCAGTTCTTCAATCGCCTGCGGCTGGTCTCCGGTCGGCTTGTATTTGGAATGTAATTTGAAATGATCCACTTGCAAATCTCCTTTTATGTTCTCATAAAAAATAGAAAGCGCCCTTTCCCGGCTGTGCAGTACATGTCCGGAAAATCTTTGATGCTGCAAATCGGAAATTACCAACGCTTCATGTTCTTCTCAAACTTCCCGGTATATGCCTGCTTCAATTCATCTGCCGTAATTCCGTAACAGAGCATGACATCATTGTAGTACATAAGAACATCTGCCATTTCCTCAACCAGATCTTTTCTCAATTCTTCCTGTGTCAGGGCATTCACTGCACCATGCTTTTTGACAATATCAATCACTTCACCTATTTCGCCAACCATCCAAAGCATCTTGTTCTGTCCTGTTTCCGGACAGATCGGTTCCCATCTGTCCTTGTACTTATCCTGCAAGCTTCTCTGCATTTTCTGCATTTCGTTTATACTAAAATCTTCCATACCACATTCCTCCCCTGAAATAGTTCTGCAAATCAGAAATTTTCACTTTTTTGCAGCTTAATAAGTTGAACCTTGCCATCCATTTTAACATCCTTGGCAACAAAATCATACTTCTCAAACAATGAAATTCTGCAAGTGGAAAGTTATACCGTTATTTCAATCTGATTTTCCTCTATTGCAACAACACAGCTTTCATAATAGCCATCGCCTGTTGTGCGTGGACCACTGTCGACCGGATATCCTGCTTCTTCCAGTTTCATTGTCAATTCATCCACTTTTTCTTTACTGCCGACGCTGAAAGCAATATGGATTAGACCTGTTCGGTTAAGTGTTTTCTTCACATCCTCCATATCCGGCTTATTCATTATCTCAAGTCTCGAACCGCCCTCAAAAGCAAGAAAATATGGCCTGATTTTTCAGTCTATCTCTCGTTCCAACAGCCCCTAACAATCATGATTTTTCCGATTCTGCAAACTTGAATTTCATGCGCTATTTGTTTATCAACCATTCCATAGTTTCAAAATTCAAATATAGTTCTATTTCTTTTCCCCATGTCAAAAATTCAAAACAACTGATTTTTAAAATATTCTCTCTCCATTCAACAAATTTCAAATTATCAGCATTAATGGGAAGAACTATGTTTTCCATATCGCTAATCTTAGTATTTGCAAACATCTCAATGCCATAGCCGTCTGTAACTAAAATTTTTCCAAATGGTGTGACTGTTATATCTACATATTCTGGTTGTGAATAATATTCCATAATTTCACCACCATAAATATCTAGCACATACATATAATCAGAAGTCAAAACAACAATAATTCCTAATGTTGTAGAACAAGATACCCCTCTATATTTACCTCTAAATTCACCACACCAAATATCGTCTTCTTCGGTAAATTTTATCCATGTCCAATCAGTTGAATTCCATGGACTTTTTATATCATAAATTTTTTCAATATATTCCCCTGAATATGGTTGTTGAATATATTCTGCTCTAGAAATCATTTAAACGCATCTCCAAAATACCGATTTTTATTGCTAACAAGCAGACATTATCTTTCATATAAAATATGTAAATCTCCATCAACAAATCCAATACCTATTGCTTGATATTTTTTTAAACTTCCAGCATATTTCCCAAAAGAAAGGTATTCATTCAATAAACCAATAAAAAATGTTTCCATTGATTTCCAATCACTTTCACGCTCTATCATAAAAGGATTATCTCTTGTAGCAAATACTTCATCACAAGCCCAATCGTCATTATCCCTATCGAATGAAAATGTGCCGACTAATTCAATAGACCATTTATTATCTGTATCTTCATATAAATTAAAGTTAATCGCTTTTATTTCACTATTCAATTCATTCTTTAAGATCAAATCTAACCATTCAAAGAAATCTTTGTTGTTTTTATTCGGTTTTAATTTATCAAATAATCCCATACTTCGACCTCCACAAATATCGATTTCTCGATTTCAAAAACTAGAAGTTATCTTTTTCTTCCTAAATATCGGCATACTTTTGATTTGTATTGCAGGTACTCATTTCCAAATGCTTCTATCAAAAAATCTTCCTCTACATTGACTATCTGTAAATGAAAAAATACCACTGCAAAACCTGTGGCAAAGCAAAGGAACCAATTAAAGAACGAAAACAATATTCCTATATACATTAAATCAAAACCCAAAAATGCAGGATTTCTGCTAATAGAATAGATGCCCGTTGTTACCAAACTGGTCTTTTCTTCTTTTTGCACACCTGCTCTCCAATTCTCCTTCATTTGTGTAACAGAAACAATAAAAGCAAGTACACCGAACATTGTTATTACAACTCCTGTAAATTGCAACACAATATGTGCTGTTTCCGAATAAAAGACAATACTGATAATCTGTATTACAGGAAGCAAATATGTGATTATTTTAAGAGCTACTTCTATAAATTTGACAAATCCCTCTTTTCCTTTTCCTAATTGGTCTGTCTTTATGCCTTGCTTTTTCTGACTAATCAGCTTTGCAAAATAGCAGATGTAGAACACTGCCATCAGTGAAATTGTAACAATTTTTATTATCATCGTGTACCTCCAAATTCCGATTTCTCAATTTCAAAAACAGGAATTGTTCTGCTTAGTTTGGCAACTCGCTTTCTTCAACGGGAACTGCCTCTAAGTCAGTGTTGCTCCAATAAGAGCTAATATCTGCACTTGTAAAGTATTCAAAATTATCTGTGGAAGATTTCAGATTGCCTGTCTTTACTCCATCGCAGCCATAAATCAGTTCATAACTTGTTCCATCAGAAAGGTTAAATCTGAAACTGGTTATCTCTGCTCCAGCGGTTTCCTCTACTTCTTTGAGTTCCAGGGATAGCCCCTCAAACATATCATACAAGTTCTTTATGGTTTCTTCGGCAACAATGACCTTCTTTTCTGCTGACACAGGTGCTCCAACAAAGTGATACATTTCTATATTTTCAACATCACCTACCTCAAAAGGTAAATCAATATTGACTGTCTTGTTGTTGCACCCAACCAAGCCAAGCACACAAACCACTGCTAAAACTAATGCTATCAACTTTTTCATACAATCAACCTCCTTCGTCAAATTCCGATTTATCCCTCTGCCCCATGCTTACATTGCTCTTCTTCCCCCTCAAGTTCCTGCAACGCATGATAATAATTTTCCATCCACGCTGCCTGTTCCCGCGCTTTTAACGCTTCTGAATCCTCCTCCTCGATGTCCTCAGGCCACTCTTCTCCTTCTTGTAATCCCTGCATAAGCAACCAGTTGTGAGGCATTTGAAATTGAAGTATTTCTCCCAGATCACTTTCCAACGTAACCGCTGTCATCATCGGCTCGCCCGGCAAGCGTTCCTCATCTCCATCATCCATTTCGTCCATTCGTTGTATTGTCCACATTTCAAAGTTCCTCTATCCCAGTGATAAGCCCCTCAAAAATATTACGTTCATATTACGCTCCGGCAAAAGTCCGGGCGAGGCGCGTTCACATGGCGCATATCCGTCTGCCGCATGCAAGCATACGCAGCCATCTCTGTTCATACCCGCAGTGCTCGTCCGAAAAATCATAGATTTTCCGGACTGACGGGCATTCGCCCTATCATCCGCAACATCTGCGATATATAGCCTGCAAGCAGACATATATCGCAGCCGTCACGTCTGGCACTGCTCATTGCATATGCACATTATATCACATCTTTTTTTAATTGCAAACAAATGTTCGCTTTCGTTATAAAAAGAGTTCTCTCCACAGAATGCATTTTCTTATAAATCAGGAAAAGACACCCATCCACTTCGTACATATTACTTTGTACAAGCAAACAGGTGCCTTTTCCCAACCAGCGATCCTGAAACGATCGCGCTATTTCTTCTTTTGTTATCCGTTATTTATATGAGAAAGTCTTTGCTTCCCACAAAACGCAATGATAAAGTCAGTAACACAATTACTGCTTATCCATGCTCGCTACGATCGCATCCGCAAGTGCCTCAAGCTGTCCTTCCTGCTCCGGTGCCATCGCCGATTTTATGGTGATCTGCGTATCCAGAATCGTCACATTTTTCAGTTCCGCCAGTTTTTCTCTCATCTGCTTTGCCGTCGTCGGTGCCCAGGTGCCGTTCTCCATCAGTGCTACGGTCTTGTTCTGAACCGCAAGTGCCTTCATGTCGGCGAGCAGGTTCTCCATCACCGGATAGATGCCTCCGTTGTAAGTCGGCGCTGCAAACACCACATGGCTTGCGCGGAAGATCTCACTGATGAGCTCCGACACATGGGTGTTCGAGACATCATAAACGGCAATCTTCTTCACGCCCTTTGCCGCAAGTCTTCCTGCAAGCGCATCCGCCGCCGATGCCGTGTTACCGTACATCGTTGCATACAGAATCACAACCGCCTGATCCTCCGCCTCATAGGTGCTCCACTTCTGATATTTTTCCAGAATATAGCCCAGATTCTCCCGCCAGATGGGTCCGTGGAGCGGGCAGATCACTGCGATCTCCAGCCCGGAGGCTTTCTTTAACAATGCCTGCACCGATGCACCATACTTTCCGACGATATTCGTGTAATATCTTCTGGCATCATCCAGCCAGTCGCGGTCAAAATCGACTTCATCCGCAAAAATATTGCCGTTCAATGCGCCAAACGTTCCGAATCCGTCCGCAGCAAAAAGCACCTTGTCCTTCTCATCATAGGTTACCATTACCTCCGGCCAGTGTACCATCGGCGCCATCACAAAGTGCAATGTATGCGCACCGGTTACAAGCGTATCTCCCTCTTTTACCGTCACGGCTCTCTCCGCGAAATCCGTTCCGAAGAACTGTTTTATCATTCCAAATGTCTTGGTGTTTCCGACCACCTGCACTTCCGGGTAACGGCGCACCAGATCCCCGATCATCGCACAGTGATCCGGTTCCATGTGATTGACAATCAGATAATCCAGTTTCCGTCCGTCGAGCACATGCTCCAGATTTTCAAAAAACTGTCCCGCCACGGACGCATCGACTGTATCCAAAAGCACCGTCTTCTCATCCAATAATACATAAGAGTTGTAGGATACCCCGCGCGGAATTGGAAATATATTTTCAAACAGCGCCAGTCTTCTGTCACTGGCTCCAACCCAAACAATATCCTCAGTCACTTTTCTTACGTTGTACATAGTGTTCCTCCTTCTGTCCGGCAGTCTGCCGTCTCATATTCTACCTGTTTGGTATGAATTATAAATCAGATTTCTGGAAATTGCCACCCAAAAATGCACTCTGTATGTATTTTTCTGCATACAGATGAAAATATGCAAAAAGAGCATTCCCGGCAAAAATTATCTACCTGAAATGCTCTCTCTTCCTTATGCTGTTCTGTCGACTTTTCTGCCGGATAAACAGCGTTCTGCCGTCCGCCCGTCATTGCAGTCTGCCGTTTGCAGCACTCCTACTGCGCTGCGTTTCTGCCGCAGCACTGCTTATACTTCTTGCCGCTTCCACACGGACACGGATCGTTCGGATATACCTTTGCCGCAGCACGCTTCTTCGGCGTGTTCGTCGCAGACTCATCCTTGTTCGTTCCGGTCACTTTCGCCACCTGCTCACGCTCAACCTTCTGCTCAATCTTCACATGATACAGTAGCCGGATCGTATCCTCCTGAATGCTCGCCGTCATCTCGTCGAACATATCAAAACCTGCCATCTTGTACTCGACAAGCGGATCTCTCTGTCCGTAGGACTGCAGTCCGATACCCTGACGAAGCTGATCCATATCATCAATGTGATCCATCCACTTGCGGTCGATCACCTTCAGGAGAACGACACGTTCAAGTTCACGGAACTGCTCCGGCTCAGGGAACTCCGTCTCCTTCGCCTCATACAGCTTCACTGCACGCTCCTTTAACAGATGCTTCAGTTCCTTATTATTCTTAACGCTGTCCACGTCCTCCGGCGTCACTGCCTGCATCGGAATCATGGAGAGGATCAGCTGGTTCAGTTCATTCAGATCCCACTCTTCCTTCGGAATATCAGAAGAAATACAGGTATCTACACAATTTTCCACACGATCCGTGATCATCTTGAAAATCGCATCGCGCATGTTCTCTCCGTCCAGTACGCGGCGGCGCTCCTTGTAGATAATCTCTCTCTGATCGTTCATAACCTGATCATACTCAAGAAGATTCTTTCTGATACCGAAGTTGTTGCCCTCGATCTTCTTCTGCGCTTTCTCAATCGCAGATGTCAGCATCTTATGCTGGATCTGCTCACCTTCCGGAACACCGAGTGCATTGAAAATGTCCATCAGCTTCTCAGAACCGAACAGACGCATCAGATCGTCTTCCAGAGAAATGAAGAACTGGGACTCACCCGGATCTCCCTGACGTCCGGAACGACCGCGCAGCTGGTTATCAATACGTCTGGATTCATGACGCTCTGTACCGATGATCTTCAAACCGCCTGCAGCCTTCGACTCATCATCCAGCTTAATATCGGTACCACGTCCTGCCATGTTGGTCGCGATCGTCACCGCTCCATGCTGTCCGGCACCGGCTACAATCTCAGCCTCTTTTTCATGGAACTTTGCGTTCAATACCGTATGCGGAATTCCCTCGCGCTTCAGCATGCCGCTGATCAGCTCGGAAGTATCGATATTGATGGTACCGACAAGTACCGGCTGTCCCTTTTCATGGGATTTTACCACTTCCTCCACAACCGCCTTGTATTTTTCATTCTTTGTCTTGTATACAACATCATGATGATCGATACGGGCGATCGGGCGGTTGGTCGGGATCTCGACGACGTCCATGCCGTAGATGTCGCGGAACTCCTTCTCCTCCGTCAATGCGGTACCGGTCATACCTGCTTTCTTCTCAAACTTGTTAAAGAAGTTCTGGAATGTGATCGTTGCCAGAGTCTTGCTCTCTCTCTTGACCTTCACATGCTCCTTCGCCTCAATCGCCTGATGAAGTCCGTCTGAATAACGGCGTCCCGGCATAATACGTCCGGTAAACTCATCGACGATCATAACCTGGTCGTCCTTCACCACGTAATCCTGGTCGCGGAACATCAGGTTGTGTGCGCGCAGCGCCAGAATAATGTTATGCTGAATCTCCAGATTCTCCGGATCAGCCAGGTTCTCTATCTTGAAGAACTGCTCAACCTTCTTCACACCATCCTGTGTCAGGCTGACCACCTTATCCTTCTCGTTTACGATGAAGTCTCCGGTCTCCTCCTGCTCCACGCCCATGATAGCATCCATCTTGGAGTACTCCGGCATATCCTCACCGCGCTTCATCTGGCACGCCAGAATATCGCATGCCTCATACAGTCTGGTGGATTTGCCGCTCTGTCCGGAAATGATGAGCGGTGTACGCGCCTCATCAATCAATACCGAGTCGACCTCATCGATGATGGCAAAATGCAGTCCGCGCTGCACCAGCTGTTCCTTATAGATTACCATGTTATCACGCAGATAATCAAAGCCAAGCTCATTGTTTGTCACGTAGGTAATGTCACAGTTATAAGCATCCCGGCGCTCATCATTCGTCATCTCGTTCAAAACCACGCCGACTTTCAGTCCCAGGAATTCATGGACCTGTCCCATCCACTCAGAGTCACGCTTTGCCAGATAGTCGTTGACTGTGACGATGCACACGCCCTTGCCCTCAAGTGCATTTAAGTATGCCGGCAGTGTCGATACCAGAGTCTTACCTTCACCGGTCTTCATCTCAGCGATACGTCCCTGGTGGAGAATGATACCACCAATAATCTGCACACGATAATGCTCCATGCCGAGCACACGCTTCGCCGCCTCACGCACCGTCGCATATGCCTCCGGAAGAAGATCGTCCAGCGTCTCGCCGTTCTCCAGTCTCTCCTTATATTCCTTCGTCTTGTTCTTTAATTCTTCATCGGAAAGTGCTCCCATCGCCTCGCGGTAAGATTCCACCTTGTCGACAAGCGGGTAAATCCGCTTTAACTCACGCTCGCTGTGGGTTCCGAAGATCTTCGTTATTGCACTCATAAAAAGCTCCTACTCCTGTTTTTACACAAAACTGTGTCAAAATCCATTCTCCTGCGGGACACCTGCAAAAGGGTATGACCCCGCACAATATTGTTATTGTAACACTTTTCCAGCACCACCACAATAAAAACAGGCGTAAAAGAATTGTAAATTTTTTATTAACTGCCGCTTTGATACAAATTTTTCTTGCACACTTCCGGTTCCATGTTATACTCAAAAGTGATCTGAACGATATATTTTTTCAATAAAGGAGGATTTCAAAATGACATACACATATAAGACCAAGGGCACCTGCTCCACACAGATTGATCTTGAATTAGAGGGCAACATCGTGCATAATGTAAAGTTCACCGGCGGCTGCAACGGCAATCTTCAGGCGATTCCGAAGCTCGTCGAGGGTCTTACCGTTGAGCAGGTTGAGGAGAAAATCGGCGGCATCTCCTGCAACGGACGCCCGACTTCCTGCGGCGATCAGCTGGCTAAGGCCTGTCGCGAAGCCTACGAGGCATCCAAGCAGGCGTAAGGAAACACCTGTAAACGCAAAACGCGCCTGTCCCGGGACAGGCGTATTGATTTTTGTGGACTAAGTTGCAGGAGTAGAAACCGAGCGCTCAATGTTCCGGCTGTAACGGAGGCGGCATTTCTAATCGCAAAATCCGCCCCTGCCAGAAGCAGCCGGAACATAAGATGCTCTGATTTTTTGCATAATAAAACGTCGCCGGCATTTTTCGTCGCTGTCTCGCCCGGCTCCGTCAGATCTGCGTTACGTCGGGGTCTGCAGAATCGGCTGGATCTGCTTGCCGGCGAGCGCCGCCTCGATTGTGTCCGGCAGGAGCTCCATTTTTGCGATCATGGAGTTCGGCTTGCTCTTGCAGTTGTCCTGCCCGAACGGAACGAAATAAATATTTTTCATATTCATCAGCATTCCGATATTCTTAAAGCTGGCGCCGAGCGCATCGTTCGTCGAGATGGCAATCACAAGCGGCTTACCGTTGCGCATATGCGCCTTGGTCGCCATCAGCACCGGCGTATCCGTGATTCCGTTGCAGAGTTTTGCCGCCGTATTTCCGGTGCAGGGCGCAATGACCATGATGTCCAGAAAATTATTCGGTCCGATCGGCTCCGCCGCACAGATGGTACGGATGCCCTCATTTCCGGTAATCTCGCAGATTCCGTCCACATAATCTTTCGCACTTCCGAACCGCGTGTCACACGTCTGCGCATTAAATGAAAAAACCGGCACCACATTGGCGCCCATATCGCACAGCCGCTGTATTTCTTTTCTTGCTTTCGCAAACGTACAAAACGAACCGGTAATTCCAAGCCCGATATTATAATTGGAAAAATCCATCACATTTCATGCTCCTTTCGCACGAATCTCTCCACCGCCCGGTCCAGAATATAGGCGCTCTCCTTCGGCGCATATTTTCCCGGAAGTCCAAGTGCCAGATCCGCACGGATGCCGCACTCTCTGGCGCAGGCAAAATCCGTACCGCCCGGTTTGGACGCGATGTCTAAAATATATGCATCCCGCGGCAGTTCGCGGATGATCGCACCTGTAACCACAGGTGCCGGAACCGTGTTGACCAGCATTGCCGCCCCCATCGCTTCCTCCGGTCCAAACGCAAAATCCGCGGCATAAAATCCATCCTTCTTGGCAAGTTTGCGCACTTCCCTTCTTCTTGCCAGGACTGTCACGCGCGCGCCGAGCGCTTTCAGCCTCGCAGCCACCGCTCTGCCGCAGCAGCCGTAACCGGTGACGATAATTTTTGCCTCCTCAATGTTATAAGGGCTGTGGTTCACAAGCTCCGCGATCACGCCCTCCGCCGTCGCCACTGCATTTTCTTCCGTCACAATCTCATCTCCCATAAAATCCAGATAGTGAATGTCCCGGCGCTCCAAAAGCTCCTGCTGTTCTGTGGAGAAGCAGCCTCCAAGCACCAGCGTATCGTTCGTCAGGTTTTTATTCAATATATCGTTCAGCATTTTCTGTTCCGGTATCTTTGTCACCGGAATCGGAAGGATCAGCATATCCGCCTCCGCCAGAAAACTTTTCAACTTCTCGAGCTGTTCTTTTACCGTCCCGCTGTTTCTGATATCCAGGCAGCGTACGTTGAGTCCTCTTTTGGTCATAATCTCCGCCAGATAGACCTGGCGCATGTCACTGATGAGAAGTATGGTCTGTCTATTCATAGAATTACGCTCCCTTCTCTTTATTATATGAAGCGCACGCTCTTCTGTCACAACGAAGCATTTACATGTATTTTACGAAAAATATATATTATATCTATTGCATCTATATTTTCAGAATATTTTTATATTCATTCTTTGTTTATTGTTTTTAAATATTTTTTATTATAATTTTCTCATTTTATGCTTGACTTTTTCTCATATATCAGATAGAATAAAGACAACAAAAAGAAAGGAAAACGAAATCGAAGGAAAGGAAGGTACAAGCCACCAGAAACGTAACGATTTACTCAAAACGATATTAAGGAAAGAGAGGTACAGACCACCGAAAACGTAATTGCATTCGTTTTTTTCTAACTCCCGAAGAACACACGTGACAATCCAAATCATGGAAAGAGGAATCAGTATCAGATGAGTTAATCAGATATGATGCGATATCCACCGTCATAAGAAGAGTGATACAAGGTACGAAGGAAGCGAAGAAGTCCGAAAGAAAAAGAAAAGAGAGGTACAGTCCCATGGACGAGATAGTTTAGAAGGCGACATCGATTCAAATGAATAGGATGTCGCCTTCGTCGTTTTATTTTTTCTATTTTATCTGTTTTTCCTGCTCGCTCTCCGTCACGGACGTCTCCGTCTGCTGCCAGGGATTTTCCTCATCCGGATCAGTCGGATCCCAGTGGCAGTCCGGATCTGATTTATCCAGTTTTTGTGCCTCCGGTTTCCCGAGCGGCCCCGGGTCTTCCCCGTCGTATATTTCAACCGTAGTGCCTTCCGGGCAGTTCTCCGCAATCCATTTTGCATCCTCCACCGTCAGTCTTACGCAACCCATCGACGCCTGCTGTCCCAGCTTGTTATACTTGTCCGTACAGAGTGTATCCTTTGCGCGCTTGTAATAGGGCACAGAATGGAACAGGATTCCCCCGTGAATCCGCGTCGCGTACTGCCCATACACACCGCCATAGAGTTCCCGCCACAGATACTTGGTGGAAATCTGGTAAGTTCCGCGCGGCGTTGCGTTGTAAAGTCCGGTCGAGCACACCATTGCCTTATAGGGTACCGTATACTCCCCCTCCTCATCCTGGGTGTAGATCGTGACGCAGTTCTGCTTGCGGTTGATGCGGATATAATACGAAAATTCCGGTGTCTGCGTCTCCTTAACATCCGCTTCCGCTTTTCCGGTTCCGCTTACATCCGGCGTCTCAGTCTCATCCTGCCGCACCGCTTCTGTCCCTTCCACCTGCAAGTCTTCCCCGTTCCCTGCATTCTCACCGGTCTGCACCATCCCGCCGCTGCCATTTTCCTCCGCATCCGTTTTGTCATTCTCACCGCTTCCTGTAAGCGGTGTCTCTCCATCGTCTGCGAGCAGAATGTTTTCCGTGCTGCCGTCCATCACCAGTTCTTCCCGCTGGTACTCCCTGGTCCACAGTCCGTTGTCGCCGCTTAGCACCGCCAGTGCAGGCACATTCCACTCCATCTTGAGCGCAACAAATTCAAACAATGTCAGTACGCACAAAAAGACAGTGACTGCAGCCGCAATCATGCGGGCAGCCCTGCCTTCCATCATACGCTGTAATTCATTTTGCTCGTGCTTGTCGTTCTTCATATCTTAATCTTAGAGCTGGGTCTCCACGAAAATGTCATAGATCGCACGGATTGCCGGTTCAAAATCCGCATTGCTCACACCGATAATAATGTTAAGCTCAGAAGATCCCTGATCGATCATCTTGACGTTGATGTTTGCATGTGCCAGTGCCGAGAAGATACGGCCTGCCGTTCCTCTGGTCGACTTCATGCCGCGTCCCACAACCGCGATCAGCGCCAGATCACTCTCCAGCTCGATACTGTCCGGCTTTGCCAGACGGTGAATTGCTGAGATCACTGCCTGCTCCTTGCCCTCGAATTCCGGCTGGTGAACGAAGATTGTCATCGTGTCGATGCCGGACGGCATATGCTCGAATGAGATATTATTCTCCTCAAACGCGGACAATACTTTTCTCCCGAATCCAACCTCGGAATTCATCATATCCTTATCAATATTGACGGAAACAAAACCTTTTTTGCCGGCAATACCGGTAATGGTGTATTTTGACTGATGGCAGGTGCTCTCCACGATCCAGGTTCCCTCGTCATCCGGCGCGTTGGTATTGCGGATGTTGATCGGAATTCCTGCTTTTCTCACCGGGAACACTGCGTCCTCATGAAGCACGCTGGCGCCCATATAGGAAAGCTCGCGCAGCTCACGGTATGTGATCGTCTTGATCGGCTGCGGATCCTTAATGATGCGCGGATCTGCAATGAGAAAGCCCGACACATCCGTCCAGTTCTCATAGCAGGTGGCATGTACCGCACGCGCCACGATGGATCCCGTGATGTCGGAACCGCCTCTGGAAAAGGTCTTGATCGTTCCGTCCGGCAGTGCCCCGTAGAATCCCGGAATTACCGCACGCTCGAATTTCTCCAGACGCTCTGCCAGCACCTTGTTGGTCTTCTCCGCGTCAAAAGTTCCGTCCTCCTCGAAGGAAATCACCTCTGCCGCATCCACAAACTCGTAGCCAAGGTAATTCGCCATAATAATACCGTTCAGATATTCGCCGCGGGACGCCGCATAGTCAACCCCCGCTTTATTTTTAAAGTTCTCACTGATCTTTTTGAATTCTTCCTCCAGTGACAGCTTCAGATTCAGTCCATTGATAATTGTGTCATAGCGGTCCTTGATCTTCATCAGCGGCACGCGGAAATCCTCCTCTGCCTCCACCAGCGCATAACAGGCATATAACATATCTGTGACCTTGGTGTCCTTGGCATTGCGTTTTCCCGGGGCACTCGGCACTACATAACGTCTTTCCTTGTCCGCCTGAATGATCTTCCCCACTTTTGCAAACTGTTCCGCACTTGCCAGAGAGCTACCGCCAAACTTCACAACTTTAATCATTTTTCTGCTCCTCCAATTACCAGCTATCGTCAGGGACGCTTCCGTCCTCGCTTTAACGATTTAATATAACGATATATATATTATCATAAATGGCGGTTCCGTCAAATGATTTTTTTGAAAAATCGCGTTTTTCCTACAAAATGGCAGCCGGTCCGGCAAGCTTCTCACGTACCACATACATGGTCATGTCCGGGCGCGTCGCCACCTTCCATTTCACAAGCGTCATCTGCATCTGTTCCAGTTCGATGGCAGTGATGCACCCGGGATGCACACAGCTTCCCGCATTCAGATACAGCTCCCCGTTTTCCGGCAGTCTCGGTCTGTGTGAATGGCCGGCAATCAGATAACGGTCGTGAAGTCTGGTCCAGCCCGCCAGGCACTGTTCATACCGGACCGCCTTTTTATAATTGCGCGCCGCACTCGTGGGATCATTCACGCCGGAGCGCTCCAACGGTTTCCACACGTAGCGCACCAGAGCTCTGGAGAGCCTCCAGCACACAGAATTAAAAAAATCCGCCTGATGCCCGTGAATCATGCAGACATCCCTTCCGCCCTCGCAATTATCTAATATAATCGCCTCCGGCAGGATTTTTCTCAGCTCCATATTGTGGTTTCCATAGATGCGGCACAGCGCATTCCGGCTTTGCAGACAAGCAAACATCTCATACACGGTCTCGTGATAGTGCACAATCCGGTCCATGCAGCGGTTTTCCCAGAGTTCCTCCCCATCCCCCAGTTCCAGATAGAAGAATCCTCTCTTTATATAATGTTCCATCGCCGCCTCGTACAGGTACGCGTTTTTCAGGAAATTGTCATTTGTTGTCCCTTCCCCTCTGTGGCAGTCACTGATCACCACATAGCGGCTGCCCGTGCCAAGCGGAAGGTGCAGGGCATGTTCCAATGCCCTGTCAATCCTTCGATAACATCCCATGTTTTCACCTGCCCCGACATGATCTGTGCGGTTTCCTGGTTCTGCAGCGCGGTTTGCATCGCCCGCCCGAAAGCACCAGAATCTTCCGAAACCATCCCGGAAGCAGATAATATAGAAATACCATTCTGTCCGCCGTCCGTTTCCACGGGTATGTCACGATCCTAAATCCTCTGCACAGCAGCCTGTTCCAGAGAAGCACCGCGCTTCTGTAGATTCCCGGAATCAATCCGTGTTCCTCCGAAAAATTCATCCGCACACTGACTTCTCTTCCGCAGATGCGAAAAAGGCTGCGCGGTTTTCCGGTTTTGCGGAGACCTTCCCAGAACGCCAGCGCCATCTCCTGCTCTGGGAAAATCAGCGTCGTGGCAAGTCTGAGGCGCGACGGTTTTGTATACACGCCCATCCGAAAGCCGGTGAGCCACCAGTGTCTGGCACAGATTTCATAAAACGTTTCCTCTGCCGTGTCCAGACAGCCGCAGATTCTCGGGAGTTCTGCATCCGATACCGCTTCAAAATGCGCCGTGTGATAGGCGTGCGGCGGAATCACGCCCTTCGCATGGTAAATTCCGACCTCTCCGCCGGTGTTGATCCCGTACTGTCCCTTCCAGAATTCCACCAGCCAGGTTCTTCCCTCATAATTAAAGTACACGGGAAATGCGTCAATCACCATCCCGGCACCCACCGCCATGGTATCATATTTCGCCTCATATCCCTTGTCACGCTGCCAGGCATCCAGCCTTGAGGTAAAAATATCTTCCGACGGCAGATAAGCAAATCCAAAGGGTTCCGCCAGTTCATTGAGCAGCCGCACCCGTTCCCCGGGAGTCAATGCAAGAACTTTTTTCTTCGCCCGCACTCTGTGCACTACTGCCAGGATCAGCAGCGCCGCAAATAGTACCAGAAAGGCGATGCACAAGAGGCACCGCCCGTTTGCAAAGCACATCAGCGCGCCAGAAGTCCTCTTGCGAGATAATCAGCGAGTTCCAGCACCAGATCACTTAAATCCCGGAAGGTATCAATGCTCTGGTCATACTCACCGTTCATCTGATGTTCTATAATCTCGCGCGTCATATCCAGATAATTCAACAGAAGATTCCTCGTCTCTTTTCCTGCAAAGTAGGGATTCTGGTCAGCGAGAAGTGTTGCGATCTGATTTGCATTAGCATACCACTCCCGGATCTGCTGTTCATAATTCTCCTTATCCCCGGATTTTAACGTGCGGATGATCTGCCCCGTCATCTCCACATGTTCCACGAGCAGATTGCGCAGCTGTCTTGTGACAGCTACCGGCAGCCGCTCTGCAAAAACATCCGTGATTGCATCTGCAGTTTCCAACAGGCGTCCCTCCACTGCATACTGCTCTTTTGCATCTGCCCCGGAATCCACACTCATCATATACATCCGTGTCCAGTAGATCAGTTCCAGCCACGCCAGACGCATTGTCTCAAACAGCTGATTCACTGAATTCTGCCTCTCTCCCGCTGTCTGATTTCCGCCCGGGCGCTGTCCACCCGGAATCACCACTCCGATACCGATGTTTCCGCCCACGCCGGCATTACTGGTATTTCCACCATTTCCAGCATTACCGGTGTTCCCGGTGCTTCCGCTGTTTCCCGTGTTCCCGGTGTTTGCGCTGCCTCCCTGGGGCGGTACGTAGCTTTCCCCCGGGCAGACATAGAGCTTCATTCCTACCTGCAGGTTGTAGGGGTTTACCCCCGGATTTCCGAGTATCAGTTCCGTGACGGTTGTGTGGTACTGTCTCGCAAGGCGATACAGTGAATCCCCCTCCTGCACGGTGTGTACCATTCTATTCTGACAATACATAAAGATTCCACTTCTTTGTTTTCTCTCTTTATCTTATGTCAGATATAAGATCCTGGTGCATAATGATCTGCATATAGGGCAGGCAGACCGCGTGCTACATAATTCCTGCAAATACCGGTGCCAGCACAACTGTCAGAAGTCCCGCAACCGCAATGGCAAGACTGCTCATCGCACCTTCGATCTCTCCTATCTCCATCGCCTTGACTGTACCAACCGCATGGGATGACGCTCCGATTGCAATTCCCTTTGCCACCGGCTCCTCAATCTTAAATATACGGCAGACCGTCTCCGCCAGCATATTGCCAATCACTCCGGTAATAATAATCACAGCAACCGTGATGGTCACATAACCGCCAAGCTCCTCCGATATTCCCATGCCGATCGCGGTCGTGATGGATTTCGGCAGAAGCGTCACATACTGCGCATGATCAAAATGAAACAACAGTGCCAGTACAAGCACACACACAAGACTCGTAATCACACCGGAGACCAATCCAAGCACGATTGCCTTGGAATGTTTTTTCAAAAGCTCCACCTGCTCGTAGAGCGGGATCGCCAGACAGACCGTTGCCGGCGTCAGAAGATAGCTCAGATATTTTGCTCCCGCGTTATAACTCTCGTAAGGAATATCAAACGCGACCAGAAAAATGATCACCGCGACGATCGAAATTAAAAGTGGATTACATATCGGCCACTTCAGCTTCTTTTTCAAAAATACTCCCAGTTCATAGGTCAATACGCTGATTGCCACACCGAAAAATACAGACTGATTTAAAAATTCCTTCATTGTTTTATGCCTTTCTGTTTCTGCGAATTACAAACTGTGTCACTCTTCCCGAAATCACCATAACCACAATCGTGGATACAAACATGATCACAACCACCTGCACACAGATCGGCTTTAAAGCGCTCCAGGACTCGACCAGCCCCGCCCCCGCCGGAATAAACATCACCGGCATGATCTCTATCAAAAATTTCCCTGCATCTTCCACTGCAGAGAGTTTTATTATTCCAAGCTCCAGTGCCGCAAACAACAATACCAGTCCATAGATGCTTGCCGGTACCGGAAGTGGAAGCAATGCCTTTAATCCTTCTCCAAGAAATGAAAAAAGTAAAATAATCAAAAATTGTCTCAAATGCTTCATCCTGCCGTCTCCTCTCATCGGAACTTATTATAGTAACAGTATCACAACTTTTACATCGACATTCCGACGAAATGCATGCCTTTCTTTTTCTATTTACAGTGCAACTTTCTAGTTCTTACTGCCTATATACCCCGCAAGTGTATCCAGAATCACCTGCGGTTCGATCGGCTTTGCAAGATGAGCGTTCATCCCGGCCGCCAACGACTGGCTGACATCTTCCTCATAGGCATTGGCCGTCATGGCAATTATGGGCACAGTCTGTGCATCCGTCCGGCTCATTGCCCGGATCTGTCTGGCTGCCTCCAGTCCGCTCATCACCGGCATCCGGATATCCATCACGATTGCGTCAAAATATCCCTCCGGATTCTGCTCCACCATTTCCACCGCTCTTTTTCCATTTTCCGCATGTTCCACAATAATTCCCCTTGATTCCAGAATACGTCTGGCCACAAAAGTATTGATCTCATTGTCCTCTGCCAGAAGCACCCGTCTGCCTTCCAGGTTCTGTTTTGCCATGACTGCCTGTGGCATTTTTTCCGGAGCATCGACGCCCGAGATCGTAAGCGGCAGATCGAGGATTACCCCGGTACCCTCTCCTAATTTACTGTGAATTTCAATCGTGCCGTGCATCATGACCACCAGTTTCTTTACGATCGCAAGTCCAAGACCGGTTCCCTGCCATTGCAGGGCAAGCGTGCGGTTACCCTCCTGTGAAAACGGTTCAAACGCATGCTCCAGGAATTCCTCACTCATACCGATTCCACTATCCCGCACCGTAAAACGCACCCATTCAACGTTTCCTTCCGTGCGTAGCCTTTCGGTCAGAAGCCACACATTTCCGCCCTCTGGCGTGTATTTTGCTGCATTGGACAGCAGATTGAAGAAAATCTGCTTGAACCGCACCGCATCAGTGTATATCATTTCTTCCATATGCTGCAGATCACACTGGAACGTAATGTTTTTCTGCTCCATCAGCGGGCCGATCGTGGTATTGATTGCCGTTCCAAACGTCTTTCTGCTCATCTGCTCCGACTTCAGGTTCAGATTGCCGCTCTCTATGCGTGAAATATCCAGCATATCATTGATCAGTCCGAGAAGAAACTCACTTGAGGATTTGATTTTATCCAGATATCCGCAGATCGTGTCATCCTGACATTCCTGCCTTGCAACGGATGTCATGCCAATAATCGCATTCATAGGTGTCCGGATGTCATGACTCATATGGGCCAGGAATTCACTCTTGGCGCAATTCGCCCGCTCCGTTTCTTCAATTGCCCGCTCCAGACGTTCCTGCTTTTTCTTCTCCTCCGTTACGATGTCTTCGATGTCCACACAGCTTTTGAATACCGTCCCCATCTGCTTATCCATATAGGTATAACGGATCATTTTACGCCGCACTGAACCGTCAGACTCTCTCACATCAATTTCCTGTATGTAAAGCGGCTCCACCTCAAGATTACGCTGGATTTCCTCTGTCTGCATTGCCCGGATGTGTGCTTCCAGCTGATCCGTCACTGCGACTCTGGTAAGATAATCACGGATATCCGCGTCGTAGTCTGTTCCCCTGGCGCTCGGACACATGGAGCTTTTTTCCTGCGCCATAATCTCGAAATGGCCATTCTGCAGACAGATGTATTCCACATAATCATAATCGAACTCAATGATCAGTTGCATCATACGGTCACGGTTTTTCTCATGCGTGACATCCCAGTTATTGTAAAAGGCAAACAAATCTCCCGTATCCAGCTGCGGTACAATCCTCACATCCACACGCACCCAGATAATGTCGTCCGTGTCCCGCCTCTTTGCCCAGTAGTAACGCGATATCATTTCCTCTCCCTGCCAGTAGGCTTCCATCAATGCCTCTGGCTGTAGATCCGCATACGTCTCCCCGGTCATATGAATTTCCGAGAAAATCTTTTCAATGCGCTTCCGGTAGTCTGCTTCCTCACGCAATTCTTCGGTAAAATCCCCCAGACCGTTGTATTTGACGGATTCCACATAACGCTGCGTGAGATTAACACGGCTGGTTCCAATATTCTCATCTGTCCCTTTCTGATCCAATTCTCTGTCGATTATCATACTTCCATCTCCTGCCATACATTATCCGCAGTTTATTTTAACCCTGCCTGACCGGCCATCGCTCTTCTCTCCTCATACTGTTCATAGAAGTCCCGCTCCGGTTCATATGGTTTTATAAAAAACAGATTTAACAAAAACATATTGATCGTCTTTGCCTCCTGTTCACCAATTCCGTCTTTCATCTGCTTCTCCAACTGTTTCCGTATGGCATGCCAGTCCAGCAGAAACCGTTCGTATCGTTCCATCTGCGGAGTATCGAGCCATTTTCCAACCTTCACTTTGCTGCGCCCGGGCTTCTGACAGGCATCCATCTGCAGAAAGTAGCGGATTCTGCTTTCCTCATAGATTCTGCCAAGCGGAAATACACGACACAACCCGGGACGCATTGCGTGGATCCTGCATCTTCCCTGTTCATTCAAGAACACACACTGCTCTTTTTCTCCGTCCATCCTCAGGTTCGGAAGAATCACGCCGTCCACTACCTGCAGCTCTATCGTATCGACCAGCAGCTGCTCAAAATTTTTCCCGGTCACGGTCGTCAGACGCCATATATCACAGGGATCAAGCACAATGGATGTCCCCATTTTCTCACAGCAGGCATGACATCCCGCGCAGTCTCCGCACGCCGCCCGAACCATATCATTGCAGCCATATATTTTTCCATCTGATATTTCCTGCAGATCCCGTAACATTGCAATCTCCTCATTTCTTTTTTCTGTGTCTATTTTAACTGTTTTTTGCAAAAGAAGCAATAAACTCACATAGCCTATAGAGTGAAAAAAGAAACCGCCACAAAAGTGACGGCTTCTTAAATCCTGATTTTATAATATCTGTTCTATGCCCCTATGCAGCAGCTTTCTCAGAATCATTGTCTTTCATGACAAGCTTTAAGAGAATCGGGGTGATCAGCGTCGTTACAATAACAACGAGAACGATCGGAGCAAACAGGACATCATCTAACATACCGCTTGCATATCCCTTCTGCGCCACAATCAGTGCAACCTCACCTCGGGAAATCATACCGATACCGACCTGGAACGCTTCCTTTCCGGTACATCCGCATATCTTTGCACCCAGTCCGCATCCGACAACCTTGCTTAAGATGGCGATAACAAGCAGAATGATTGCGAAGATCCAGATGCTGGCATCCATTCCGCCGAGTGTTACCTTAAGACCTACACTGGCAAAGAATACCGGTGAGAAAATCAGGTAAGACGGGATCTCGCATCTTCTTGCAACATACGGTCCAACTTTCATCGTGCAGAGCATCAGTCCTGCGAAGTAAGCACCGGTAATATCTGCAATACCGAAGTATTCCTCTGAGATATAGGAAAGAATGAAGCAGAGCGCTACACAGATGATAGCGGTTCTTCTCTTCTCATCCTGCTCTTCCACAAATACCTTTAACTTTGTAAGCACGAAGATCAATACTGCAATAAATACGAAATACAGTACAATCTTTAACACAACTGTGATCGGGCTTACGCTGGTATCCTTTAAGCTGGTTACGATTGTGAGTACGATAATACCGATGATATCATCGATAACAGCTGCGCCAAGGATTGTCGTTCCGACTTTTCCTTTCAGCTTGCCCATCTCACGCAGCGTCTCAACTGTGATACTTACAGATGTTGCTGTCAGTACAACACCGACGAACACTGCCTTTAACACCTCATCGTAATCGCTGAAGTCTGTGTGGAAGAAAAATGCATACCCCAGGAATCCACCAATCAACGGAACAATCACACCGATCAATGCTGTTACGAAAGATGCCACACCATTTTTCTTAAGTTCGGACAGATCCGTCTCCAGTCCTGCGTTAAACATCAGGAGGATAACACCGAGCTCTGCCATCTGCTCAAGAAAGACGCCGGTATCTCCGGTCAATGTAATCAAGTTCAGACAGGACGGTCCTAAGATCACACCTGCAACTAATGCACCGACAACCGCCGGCATATGAATCTTGCGGGTAAATAAACCCAGAATCTTGGTTGAAATCATAATAATCGCCAAGAACAGTAAAAATGAATACGATTCCATATCTATACTCCCTTTCTGTTAATAAATTATTAAATATGTATAAAGTATTCTTATAGCATAGCTATTCTAACGCTTTATCTCACAAAATGTAAGTGGCGTTTTTCAAGAAAAAACATCAAAATAATAACATTTTTTAGGAATTTTCAACAGATTTTCGGGGGATTTTACAGAAGATTTCGTTCGCATGGAATATATATTTCATTATTGTGTGTCCACAACTTCAACTACTTTACCTTTGCTTCTTCGACATATCTGTCTCATGCACAAAACTCTTGATGTTGATAAATGCACCAGCAAAACCAAGTCACATCAAAGCTATTATTTCGTCCCCCCCTATTACGTAGTGAAGAGGGATAGTTTTTTAGTATTTTTCGCTATCTCGAAGATGTAATAGTTGCGACTTTGGCCAGAAGTGGTAGATACAAACGTGTTTTCTTCGCAGAGTACGAAACACAGCCATGCTATCCCTTCTATATTATTAGCGATATTTCAACCCACACTCCCCTCACAGGGAGCGACATTATATCACAAATATAGTAAGTTCAACATATAAAAACTGCATTTTACATTCTTTATATGTTCCCCCCAATGAAAAACCCCCGGGACATCTCTGTCCCGGGGGTTTTTCGAGGAGTTTAGTTATGAAAATGTTAATCTATATAAAGGAATCTTCACCGAAAGGTTCTGCAGAAATATGACCTTTATTCCACATCTCTGAGCTGCTGGGAACGAAGCTCTGGGAAACCGTCCTCAACTCCTTTCGATGATGTTAGTATACGGAAAAAATGTGTCCGAAGTATGTCGATTTTCATAAAGCTTTCTAAAAAAACGTTCTATGTTATTTAGATTTCTTTAATATTTTATTTCTATTTTTTTATAATTGCCTGCACCGTGCCCGACTGGAGCAGCCGGATCTCTAGCTGTTTCATCTGCTCCGACGCAAGGCTGTTGCACAATTCCACGGTTCCTTGCTGCGCTCTGCCACTGCACAGACCGCAATCCTTAAGCCTGCGTTCTGTCTCCCGCGCGGTCCCCGCTCCGCCGTCAAAGATCTGCACTCCGGCTCCGAGAAGCTTCTGGATTGTCTCCCGCACAAACGGATAATGCGTGCAGCCAAGCACGACACAATCCACCGGATGGCTTTGGTACGGTTCAAACAGATTTGCAAGAAACGCTTCGAGTTCTGCGCCCTCCAGCACGCCCTGCTCCACATACTCCACCAGCCCCGGACACGGCAGCCGGAGAATCTCGGCATCCGACTCAAACCGCTGCATCAGGGCGTGAAACTTCTCCTCGCGCAGGGTCATCGGTGTTGCCATGACCAGAACACGCGGGTGTCCGCCCGCGTGCACTGCTGGCTTTAATGCCGGCTCGATTCCGATTACCGGCATATCCGCATATTTTTCCCGAAGGATCCGGATGGCCGCGCTTGTCGCCGTGTTGCATGCCACCACGAGCGCCTTTACGCCGCGTGACAGCAGATATTCGGCATCCGCACAGGTCAGCTTCTGCACTTCCTCCAGCGTCTTTGTACCGTAGGGCGCATTCTTAGAATCCCCAAAAAAGATATAATTCTCGTTCGGCATCTGTGCCACCAGTTCCCGCAGCACACTGATTCCTCCGACTCCCGAATCAAACACACCAATCGGACATTCCTGTCTGTTTTCATACTTTTCCACTGCTATTCCTCCCAGACTGCCTCGCTTCCGTTCTCCGTGCGCGTGACATAAAGTCTGTGTTCTATCTGTTCTTTTAATTCTGTCACATGGGAGATGATTCCCACCAGGCGCTCGCTTCCCGCGAGCTGTGACAATACTTCAATCGCCTGTTTTCTGGACTGCGCATCCAGCGTACCGAATCCCTCGTCGATAAACATCATGTCCAGATGCACGGCCCCAGCCTTGCGGATAGCAATATCCGAAAGTCCAAGCGCCATGGCAAGCGCTGCCAGAAACGACTCGCCACCGGATAAGGTACGGATATCGCGCTCACTGTCCGTGACCAGACTGTACACCGACAGATCCAGACCTTCGTTGGATTTGCGCCCGCTGTTTTCCGTCTCTTTCAGCTTAAGCATAAACTGATGTCCGCTCATCGTCAATAGCCGTCTGTTCGCCTCGTAGATCACCTGCCGGAAATACCGGCGCTGCACATACGTCTCAAAATCAATCTTCGCCGAGCCCGCCAGGCGCCCATCCGCCGTGCAGTACAGTCTTTTCAGCACCTGGTTTTCCGCATCGAGCCGCTCGTGTGCGGCGAAATATTCCCTGCAGCGCTCCACCACTTTCGCATCCGTCTCGTATGCGGTGTGCATTGCAAGAATCTCCTCATGAAGCTCCTGCTGGCGCTGTTTTTGCGCCTCCAGTTCCGTCTCCCATGCCAAGATCCCGATCTCCTGCTTTCCCTCGGTCAGCTTCTGCATAGTCAGAAGCCTGCCCTCACTTTCCACGCGATTCCGGACGTATGCCTCGGACTGCTGCACGAGCGTCTCCCGCCCGCTCTCTGTAAGGAATGCTTCGTGGTATGCCTCCTCCGAAGAAAATCCGGCATCACGCAGCGCCTGCCGGTATTCTTTCTCCAATTCCAGACACTCCTGCACAAATCCGGCATTCTTCGTCTGCTCCTGCGTCAGCATTCCCTCTTGTCTGGAAATGTCTTCCTTTTTCTTTTGCAGTGTTTCCTCTGCATCAGCAAGGCGCTGCGTACGCCGGTCTGCCTCATCCGTCAGCTGCTGCAGCGCTTCCTCTGCCCTTTCTTTCGTCTCAAATGATAACTCTGCGCGGATCCGTGCCGTTTCCCGCTGGCCTTCTTCCCAGTCGCGCTTGAGCGACTCAAGCTTCAGGCGGTCCACCGCCTCTCCCGTTTCCCCGGGATGTTTTTTCCCCTCCCGTGAAAATCGCTCCGCCTGCCGTCCACGCTCTGTCAGAAACCTCTTTTTTGCTGCAGGTTCTTCTGCCGCCTGCTGTGCGGCAAACGTATAAAGTTCTTTCTCTCCGTCGCCGCACGCATCTCCTGCAAGCGCCAGAAACTGCTGCTTCGCCTGCTCCAGACGCAGCTCCTGCTCTGCCGCCGCGCTTTTCTGCCGGTCAAATTCCTGATACGCCGTATCGCGCGCCGTCTCCGCCTGCTCCCGCTGTTCCTTCGCCGCCTTTACCGCCGCTTCGCTGATCGCATTCTCAGCAAGGGACGCCGGATGCGGATGTGTCAGGGAGCCGCAGACCGGACAAGGCTCTGCCTCCCGCAGATTCTGTGCCAGAATTCCCGCCTGTTCCTTTAAAAACAGCTGGTACACGTGCTCATATTCCGCAGACGCCTCCGTGGACCGGGCGGATGCCCGCTCCCACGCTTTTGCGGCGCTGACATACTTTTCCTCCAGTAAAAGCTGCCTGTTTTTTTCCGCAAGCAGCCGGCTGGCTCCTTCCCGCACCGCACGCTCATAATACTGCTTCGCCGACTCGTACGCCTGCTTTGCCTGCTGTTCCCGCTCTACTGCCTCTCCCAGGCGCTCATACACCGGAAGCTGTTCCCGGATGCGGAGCATTTTCTCCGCGTCGGCTTCCGCCGCATCGGCGCTCTGCATCTTAAGCGTATTAAAGTCCTGCTCCTGCCTGCCATGTGCTTCCTTTTCCTCCGCGATAAGGCTCTTCATCCGCTCCACCGTCTCGTCGGACTGCCGCCGCTCATCCAGACGCTCATTGCAGCGCAATTCCTTCACATGCACCCTCTCCGCACGTACTGCCGCCTCCAGCTGTTTTTTCCGGCGCGCTTCCACGGGCTCTTCTTCCTTTAACTTCTGTACCTGCTGTTCACAGTCTCTTAACCCTTCAAACAGTTCATTGACTTCCTTCGCCTTAGAGATTGCCGCAGTCAGCCTCCGTATCTCCTCCCGCACGGTCTCCTGTGAAGCCGTCAGCTCCCTCTCCCGGATACCGATCTGCTCCACCGCTTCCGGAAGCGGAAGTTCTTTCAGTTCTTCGCGCGGCAGAATCACGCGCGCCCTCTCCTGCTCGGCAGCCCGCTCATTTTCCGCAAGCACCCGGTCCATCTCCAGTGAACGCCGCTTTAAGTTCTCCTGGATTCTCCAATATGCGTCTGTGTGAAATAATTTGGAGAAAATCTTTTTCCGGTCGTCCGACTTTGCATACAGAAGTTTTAAAAAATCGCCCTGCGCGATCATGGCAGTCTGTGTGAACTGCTCCTTTGTCAGTCCGATCAGTTCTTCGATCTTCGCATCGGTCTGGCTCCTTTTTTCCGGATACACCGTTCCGTCCGGCAGCGTCAGTTCCACAACTGCCGGAACCTTCTGCTCCCGCAGTTTTCCGTTTTTCAGTTCTTTTACGATCTTATATTCCGGATTTCTCCGCACGCGGTATGACTCGCCCGCATACAAAAAAGAGAATTCCACATAGGTCTCCGTCACACTTTTGGCATACTGGCTCCGCATCATGGCTCCGCTTCTGCCTCCGCCGCTCGCCTCCCCGTACAGCGCATAGGTAATAGCATCAAAAATCGTAGTCTTCCCGGCACCGGTATCCCCCGTGATCAGAAACAGTCCGCCCGTCTGCACCGTAAAATCAATCTCCGTGCGTCCCGCATATGATCCGAACGCTGACAGGATGAGTTTTTCAGGCTTCATTCGTCCCCCTCCATTTCCTGCGCAATCACCTGACGCATCAGTTCCCGTTCCTCAGGCGTCATCTCTCTCCCGTTCATCTCCGCAAAAAACATGGCAAACGCCTCCTCCGGCCGCACTTCGGCAAGCTGCTCTTCCGTGTCCGACAACAGCTTCCTCGTCCGCGCGTTGTCGATCCGTATCTCCAGGATGTGGTCGTATTTTTCCTCCAGACGCTCCTTCGGCTGGAACGCCTCCACATCATCCGTAAGTGTGATGCTCACAAATGCGTGGCAGACCTCCTCCCCCGCCTGCTCCAAAATCTCATGCAGCGTCCCGGTCAGCTTTTTTACCTCCCGCACCGGCGTAAGCGGAATCTGCCGGATCACAGGCGGCTGTCCCTTTTCTCCCAGTTCCACGACCGTCACGCTCTTCTCCTCCCCAGCCTCGCTGACGGAATACGGAAAAGGCGTCCCGCAATAGCGGTATTTTTCCGCTCCTATATGCTGTGCACGGTGGATATGTCCCAATGCTGCATAGTCGAACGGCGCAAGCACACCGGCATCAACATTTTCAACACCACCGACATAGTGGATTTCAGAGTCGCAGGTCGCAGGCTCCTTTCCGCCCGCCGTATAAAACTGGTGTGACAGGATCACGTTTCTCCGCGCCGGATCTATCTCCTCGCGCTCAATCAGGCGCCTTACCGCCATGTCATAGCCTTTTATTTCCTCGTCAAACAGCTTTCTCACATAACCCGGCTTCACAAACGGAAGCAGATAAAAATCCACCTCACCGTATCCGTCCGCAAGCGTCACGCGGCGGATCGTCTCCCCCTCCTGCATCGGCGGAAGTCCCGCGATATATACCTCATGTTTTGCAAGAATACTGCTGGCAAAATCAATTCTTCTTGCACTGTCATGATTCCCCGCAATGATCATGACCGCAATCTGCGGCTCTATCTCGCATAATGCAGACAAAAACGCATCAAAGACAGACACTGCCTCCGCCGAAGGCACCGGTGTGTCGTAAATGTCTCCCGCAATCAGGATGGCGTCCGGGTGCCCGCTTTCTGCAAGCGCCACAATCTGTGCCAGCATCTCCCGCTGCTCTGCCGCGAGATTGTAGTGGTGCAGCTGTTTTCCTATATGAAGATCCGACAAATGAAACAGTTTCAAATCGTTTCCTCCCGCTAAGCTTCTGTTAAGTTTCTTTTCTTTTCTACGTGATAAAAAGTTTTCATTCACCGTCGTTCATGGTATAATGAATCTATAAACAGTGAACCTAGAGTAAAGACGAACGCCCATGCCTGCATGCGGCGGACGGATGTGGCAGCATACTACCGGAGGTGACAGACGATGGAACAACCACAGGATTTATTTGGGAACTATAAATATTGTGAAGAATGCAAACGACCGCTTCCATTGACATATAAAGAGAATCTCTGCCCGTCGTGTATCGAGCAGAAGCTCTTCCGCGAAGTCAAAGAGTACATCCGTGAGAACGATGTAAATGAATACGATGTTGCACAGCACTTCCACATCCCGCATATACAGGTCAAAAAGTGGATCCGCGAGGGGCGCATTGAGTACAAGGACGACCATCTGAACACAATTACTATGCACTGCACCAGATGCGGCGCACCGATCTCTTTCGGAACTTTATGTGCCAAATGCATGCGCCAGAAGGATGTCTCCGTTCACTCCTCTGCCCGTGAGGATGTCTCAGACAGCCGGATGCGTTTCATTGAAGACTGATCCACGGATCTGTCCTGATTTATCATATATGATATAAAAAGGTGTCCCGATCGCTTTACCGATCCGGGCCACCTTTTTGTTCCCTACTTTATGACTGCACGCGGATACTTCACCATGACTGCGTCGAGCATCTCCTCATCCGGTTCAAATTCATAGCGGTTGATTCCCTTTTCCCCTTTAAAAACAAGCTCATAGATCTTCGTGCCGCTCTCGCCGGAGGTCAGATCCTTACAGGCAAGTGAATTGTCATTCTCGTACTTGTATACACTCCGGTCCCCCTTCGGTGCCAGTGCAAGAACATCTTCCATCTGGACTCTTCCAAGTCCCTTTCTCTTACGCTTCGCCTTGATTCTCGCGAAACGGAACTCTCCGTCATAGTAGGTGTACTCATACTCAATATCAGAGCGGAATGCCTGGAAATACCAGATAATGGCAAAAATAATTGCCGGCACCGCAAATAAAATCGGCACCCACATCGCAAATAAAAAGCACAGGCATGCCAGCACAAACCATACCACGTTTAAAATCTTCTTCACCGTAGATTTCTTTCTCGGAACAATCACTAATTTCTCGTGCATGTAAAACCTCTTTCCGCGCAGTATCCCGCCTGCGCCTCTTCCTTCCAAAAACTGCTTACTGTGCTATATTTTAGCATGTATCCCTTTTCCCGAAAAGCCCTTTTGCGTTTATTTTTCAAAAATTTAAGATTCTTACAAAACTTTTTTCTTGACATCCTAATGGCTTTCCTGTAAAATAAATTTCTGTGAGACGCCCAGTTAGCTCAGTTGGTAGAGCAGAGGACTGAAAATCCTCGTGTCTCTGGTTCGATTCCGGAACTGGGCACTTCATGCGGGTGTAGTTCAATGGTAGAACACCAGCCTTCCAAGCTGGATACGTGGGTTCGATTCCCATCACCCGCTTTTCTTAATTGGAGAGCGAAAAAGAACAGAGCAGATGGAGAGATTCTCTCACTGCTCTGTTTTTTTATAATTTTTTCATTCTTTTTTCCTTTTTAACCTTCCATTTCTATGTTATTCTTGTACTAGTTCATTTTAGAAACGGAGTACCATTATGGAGAAAAAGGCTGATTTTCATTCACTTTCCCGCAAGGCGAAAGTGCAGTATGTCTGGGATTATTACAAGTGGCCGATCGCCGCTGCGATCGCTGCGCTCTGCTTTGTCATTTACCTCATCTATCATTACGCGACCTACCGCGACCCGCTGTTAAACGTCATCATGATGAACTGCAACGATTCCATAACCGCCGACAGCAAGGGCTTCGATGAATTTCTCGAAGCCTGCGGCTACGACCCGAAGCAAGATTCCGTCTCCCTCACATCGTCCTTACAGTTCTCGGACGGCGAGTATTCCACGTCCTACAACGACACGCAGGTGCTGACGCTGATGCTGGCAGCCGGCGGGCAGGATCTCTTTTTCGGAACCGGCGATGAATATCTCGATTACGCCGACCAGGGAGCTCTTATGGATCTGTCCACCGTATTATCCGACGAACTGCTGGACCGCTACCAGGATCATCTCATCTACACGACCGAGGACGGTGCCGTCGCTTCCTATCCCTGTGCGATCGAGCTCACCGACAATGCCTGGCTTCACAAGTACAACTATTATGATTCCTGCTATTTCGGCATTCTCTATCAGAATCAGAACTTAGACGCCGCCTTACAGTTTGCGGACTTTCTTCTGAATTATAACGACTGATCGTTTTCTCTCCTGATGCTGCCGGCAGCAGAGCGGCTGATTTGTTTTTTCAGATCTCTACTTCAGGATGGCAACACCGTACGCCGGAAGCGTCAGCGTTCCATCCTGCCAGGAAGCCGCACGGGTTCCGGTCAGCAGTTCTCCTGCCAGCTTCAAATCCCCGCTTTCACTGTCTGCAGCTATCTGTGACAGATCCACGGTGCGCTCGTCCTTCGTGCAGTTAAACACGACGATCACCGAGGAATCCTGCCAGTTCTTGCGCAGCACGCACACTGCGTCATCCGACAGATTTTCAAGAAACTCTGCCGTTCCGTGCGAGATCTCCGGATAGGCATTCCGCAGACGCAGCGCCTCCTTCACATACCAGTAGATGGAATTGCCGTCGTCCTGCTGCTCCGCAAGACTGTCATAGATCATCGTGATCGCATCCATATCCTGCGGTCCGAGGCACATCCCCTCTGCACCGGCATCCTTGCTCCAGTACATCGGCGCGCGCTTGTTCTCATCTTTTCCGGCGCCTTTCATTCCCAGTTCTTCTCCATAATATAAGAAGCTGCTTCCGGACATCAGAAGATTCATCGCCTGCGCCAGTTTGGTCTGCGCCTCCATAGTATCGCCGGAGTAATACCCTGCGCCCCTTCCCATATCATGGTTGGTGTAAAACGGCGCATCGATATAGCTGTCACTGTAAGTTCCCAGCGCGTCCTGCAGCCGCACGATCGCTTTTCCGTAGGAAGAGGCACCGCTCGTTCCCTTGACCGCCTTCGCAATCACACCGTCCTTGTCTGCAAACGCAAAGTCAAAGCTGCTATCAATTCCGCTCTGGTAATACTGTGCGTATGTCTCCAGATCCGACCACACCTCTGTCACAATATACGCATCACTCTTCTTTTCTTTTACCATATTATTAAACCAGGATAGAATTTCTATGTTCGAGTCGATGCTTCCGGTCTCATACTCTTTTGCCGCATCCAGCCGGAAACCATCTACACCCTTTTCCAGCCAGAAATCTGTAATCTCATCAAACTCCTGCCGCACCGCTTCACTCTCCAGATTCAGATCCGGCATCTCGCTCCAGAACTGTGCCTCATAATACCAGTCCGTCCCTGCCAGCTGGCAGTATCCGCTGCCTTTCTCCCTGGAAAAATGATAATAATCCACATACGGGCATGCCTCTGTATCCGGCTCCATTCCCTCCGGCAGATCCTTCAGATACTCTGCCGCCGTCTGAAACCACGGATGCTGAGACGAAGTATGATTCATCACAAAATCAATCATGACACGGATTCCCCGCTCATGGCATGCGTTCACGAATGTCTCGAAATCCTCCATTGTGCCATACTGCTCATCAATCGCACAGTAGTCCGTCACATCATATTTGTGGTAAGTCGTCGCCGGCATCACCGGCATCAGCCAGATCCCATCACATCCCAGATCTGTATCCGTTGCCGGATTACCGTCATTGATATAGTCCAGCTTCTCCGTCAGTCCCGGAAGATCTCCGATGCCATCCCCATCGCCGTCATAGAAGCTGTAAACGAACACCTCGTACCAGCTCCGGTAGAGATCATCCGTTCCTGCAGCTTCTGCCGGGTTTACCTCCCGCATCAGAGACAACGCCGTCTCTTCCATGTTCTCCTGTGCTCCCGCCTGCGCATCCGTGCCCTGCCCGGCTGCCGTCTCCGTGTCCTGCCCGGCTGCCGCTTCCGCCGTACCTGTTGCCGCGTCTTTCTCCCCGGCATCCGCTCCGCACGCCGCACTTCCAGCAAGCAACGCCACTGCCAGTAGTGCCGCCAGTTCTCTCTTTCCTCTTCGTCTCATCCAAACGCCCCTCTTTCTGTCAGATTTTCTGTATCCTTTTTCCTTATCATACAGGACTGGTAACGTTTTCACAAGCTGTTTCTTCCTACTTTTCTCTGTCAAACACTTCACGCACCACCTTGAAATTCTGGATCACGAACGTCGGCAGCACAGCCATCACACCGACACAGCCCAGCTGCATGCCATTCATCGTCTCCACCTCAAAAAGGGGTTTGAGTGCCGGCACAAACAGAACAAGTGCCAAAAGCAGCACGCCGAGCGCAAAGGCTCCCAGACTGTACCAGTTTCTCCGGAATCCGATTTTTACAATGGAGTGACGGCTTCTGCAGTTAAACCCGTGGAACAAGCGTGCAAGTGTCAGTGTCGCAAACGCCATGGTACTTGCCAGCGCCGCACTCTCTTTCAATCCCACCTCAAAGGAAATCATGGTACAGACGGCAATCAGCGCCCCCTGCCCCAGAAGCAGCGCCATAAAGCGCCTTTCCAGAATTCCGCCTTTTGGATTGCGCGGTTTTTCGCTGAGGACATCTCTCTCCGCCGGTTCCATACCGATGGCAAGCGCTGGAAGGGAATCGGTCAGCAGATTGATAAACAAAAGATGCACCGGCTGGAACGGGACCGGAAGTGCTGCAAGCGAGGTGTAGAGCACCGCCAGTATTCCCGCCATATTTCCGGAAAGTAAAAACAGGATTGCATTTTTAATATTCTTGTAGACATTTCTTCCGTTCGCGACCGCCTTGATAATCGTGGCAAAATTGTCATCGGTCAGGATCATGGCTGCCGCGTCTTTGGACACCTCGGTTCCGGTGATTCCCATCGCCACGCCAATGTCCGCCGCCTTCAATGCAGGCGCATCATTGACGCCGTCACCCGTCATGGCGACCACGCTCCCCCTGCGCTGCCACGCTTCCACAATACGGATCTTATTTTCCGGAGAGACGCGGGCAAATACGGCGATGTGCCCGATCAGATGATCCAGCTCCTTATCCGGCATGGCATCCAGTTCGGGACCGACCAGTGCGATATCCCCTTCCCCGAAAATGCCAATCTGCTTTGCAATCGCCGTCGCCGTCACTTTATGATCCCCCGTAATCATGACTGGTCGGATTCCCGCCCGCTTCGCATCTGCTACAGCCGCCGCAGACTCTGCGCGCGGCGGGTCGATCATCGCCACAAGCCCAAGAAAAATGTAATCACACTCCCCGGAGATTGTCAGCTTTTCCCCCTCCTTCAGTTCCCGGTAAGCAAAAGCCAGCACACGAAGCCCCTCCCCGGAAAATCTTTGATTCTGCTCTATAATCTCCGTACGGTCTTCCTCCGTCATCCGCCGGATGCCCTGCTTCTTCCTAAGATAGACCGCGCGCTCCAAAAGGACGTCCGGCGCCCCTTTGGTCAGCAGTGTCGGTACACCGTGCAGCGCATAGACCGTGCTCATCAGCTTGCGGTCCGAATCAAACGGCAGTTCCTGCTGCCGCTCCATTGCTCCCCGGAAGAAATCATCATCCACACCGCATTTCCGCACCATCTCAAGCAGTGCTGACTCTGTCGGGTCGCCAATCACTTTCCCGTCATCCATGCGCGCATCGTTATTTAAAATCGCATCATACATCAGATAACGGTGAAGCTGATCGTTGATCTGCAGCGCCTCCGGCATGATCGCCGTATGATCCAGATAAATCTTCTGCACGGTCATTTTGTTCTGTGTAAGCGTGCCCGTCTTATCCGAACAGATCACCGACACACAGCCCAGACTCTCCACCGCCTTCAGATCTTTGATGATCGCATGCTCCCTCGCCATTTTCTGGGTTCCCATCGCCTGCACGATTGTCACGATCGAGCCGAGGGCTTCCGGAATCGCCGCAACTGCAAGCGCGACCGCAAACATCATCGCATCCAGAAGCGGCATATCCCGGTACATTGACAGACCGAACACCAGCGCACAGACAGCCAGAATCAGGTATGACAGCTTTTTTCCAAAATCATCCAATGCAATCTGCAGCGGCGTCTTTTTTTCCTTCGCATTGCTTAAAAGTCCTGCAATCTTACCGATCTCCGTGTTCATCGCAGTCTCCGTCACAAAAACCTCTGCCCTTCCGTAAGTCACCAGACTTCCCGAATACACCATGTTCACGCGGTCGCCAAGCGCCTCCTCCTGTTCGATCACACCTTCTCTTTTCTCAACATTCGTCGATTCTCCCGTCAGCGAGCTCTCATTCACCTGCAGTGAATAGCTGCGCCGGATTCTGCCGTCCGCCGCCACCATGTCTCCCGCCTCCAGCATCAGAAGGTCTCCCGGCACGACTTCCTTCGCCGGAATCTCCACCTTCACGCCGGAGCGCAGCACTTTCGCGTTCGGCGACGTCAGATCCTTCAGACTCTCCAGCGACTTCTCCGCCTTTACATACTGGATCGTTCCAAGCAGCGCATTGAGCACGATCACAACCAGAATGACAAAGGTGCTCTCCGGATTCCCCGAACAAGCGGAAATTGCGGCTGCCACAATCAGGATTCCCACGAGAAGATCCGCAAACTGCCCGAAAAAAACCGCAAAAACACTCTTTTTCTTTCCCTCCGCCAGCACATTCTCCCCGTATTGCGCCAGCCGCTTTGCCGCCTCCTCCGTTGTGAGTCCATGTTCTGAGGTCTCCATCTTCTTTTTCACTTCTTCCGCTGAAATCTGATACCACTCTTTCATTTCTGCCTCCTGTTTTCTTAAAATTAAAAAAGAGACTTCCAGCACGAAATGTATCTCTGCGATACTTTCCGCGCTAAAAGTCTCATAACCACGGGTAATCTTCATGGTACACAGCGCCAGGTCCAAGACCGCGTATGTTGACGCTGCAATTTAAAACTACTCCCCTTTAGCAGTTCTGTTATTTAAGATTGTATGGAGTATAACAGTCCGACGCCGCCCCTGTCAATCCTCTCCCTGCAACCTTAACGCATCCTTTACCTCTCCCGCGCAGGAAAACAGCACCAACAGTTCATGTGCCAGCAGCGGCATTGCCGCAAGTCCAAGCAGCTTCGTCCACTCCAGGGCGGTAAGTCTGCAGGTTCCAAACAGCTGTACAAAATACGGCACTTCCGTGACCATCATCTGAAGACTGATTCCCACCGCGAACGCCGCCAGCATCAGACGGTTTTCCAGATGGTTCATGCAAAACACCGAGGTCTCCACATCCCGCATGCCGATCGCATGGAATAACTGCGCCATGCCGAGCACGGTAAATGCGTAGGTTTGCGACCGCGCTAACACCTGTGCATCTTTAAGCACCGCCTGCAGATGTGGAATCGTCAGCGTCATCCCGGCGCTTTTGATCGTGCCGACCGGTTCCTGCAAAAAGGCAAGCATACTGATTCCCGCGATTAAAAGACCGTAAAAACAGGTGCATCCCCAGCCGCCGCCCGCAAACAGGCTCTCATCCCGGCGTCTCGGCGGGCGGTTCATGTAATCCTTCTGTTCCTCCACATCCACTCCGAGTGCCAGCGCCGGCAGGGAATCCGTAATCAGATTGATCCAGAGAATATGGCTCGACTTTAAGGGCGATGCCAGCCCCATGGCAACTGCCGCCAGCATTGTGATAATTTCTCCGAAATTAGATGAAAGTAAAAACAGCACCGACTTGCGGATATTTTCATAGATGCTGCGCCCCTGCGCAATCGCTCCTGCAATCGTTGCAAAATTGTCATCCGCCAGCACCATATCCGCCGCATTTCTGGCGACGTCCGTTCCCGCCATTCCCATGGCAATTCCCACGTCCGCAGATTTTAACGACGGAGCGTCATTGACTCCGTCCCCTGTCATAGCGACAATCTCCCCGTTCTTTTTGCATGCGGACACGATTCTGACCTTGTGCTCCGGGGATACATGGGCAAACACCCGGGTTCTACTGATCCGCTCCGCCAGCATCTGTTCGTCCATCCGCTCCATCTCCTCGCCCGTCACACATTCATCCCCCCGCTCGGCAATGCCGAGCTGGCGTGCAATCGCAAGCGCCGTGTCCGCCCTGTCCCCGGTAATCATGACCGTCCGGACTCCGGCACGTGCAAATTGTTCCACCGCCTCCGCCGCCTCGGGGCGTACCGGGTCTTCCATTCCTGCCATCCCCAGAAACGTAAGCCCGCTCTCCTCCATCTGTGCCGCTTTAGGATGCATGCCAATCGCCAGCACGCGAAGTCCCGCTTCCGTCATTTCGGCAAGTCCCCGCTTTGCCTGTTCTCTCGCCGCCGCAGAAAACGCCGCCGTCTTGCCGTTGCTCCACACATACCGGCACCGCTCCAGGATTTCATCCGGCGATCCCTTCGTGAAAGAGATTCTGCCGTCCAACGTCTCATGCAGCGTCGTCATCCGTTTCCGCTCCGAATCGAAGGCAATCTCGTCGATCCGCGGCATGGTATCCTCCAATGTCTCGCGCTGTATGCCGAACGCTGCCGCCATGTCCAAGAGCGCTAATTCTGTCGGATCGCCGCGGCGTTCCCCTCCGTGGAGGGATGCGTCGTTGCAGAGAGAAAATCCCTGCAAAAAATACCGGTCGCCGGCCGGATGCAGTTCTTTTACCGCATGCACTCTGCCGTTCACGTAACATTTCTTTACAGTCATGCGGTTCTGTGTCAGTGTTCCCGTCTTATCCGAGCACACAACGCTGACACACCCCAATGTCTCCACGCTCGGCAGGCGCTTTACAATGGCATTTGCCTTCACCATCCGCGAGACGGAAAGTGCCAGCACCATCGTCACAATGGCTGGAAGTCCCTCCGGCACCGCCGCCACCGCAAGAGAGATCGCCGTAATCAGCATCTCTCCCACATCCCGTTTTTGCAGGATTGCCATGCCAAAAAGGAGCACACATAAGAATACGGACACCGTGCCCAAAATTTTGCCGAGGTCTGCCAACCGCTTCTGCAACGGTGTCAGCTCGACCTTCGCCGCCTTCAGCATCCCGGCAATTTTCCCGATCTCTGTATCCATACCGATGGCAGATACTCTCCCCACGCCGCGCCCGTAGGTCACATTTGTCGACATATATGCCATGCGGTTCTGCGCCGTATCCTTGTTGACCGGAACAGACTCGCCGGTCAGTACGGCTTCTTCTATTTTCAGGTTCACCGCTTCTGTCAGCACAAGATCCGCCGGAACCTGACAGCCGGCTTCCAGCACCACAAGATCGCCCGGGATCAGATCGGCAGCCGGAATCTGCCGCACTTCATCCCCTTCCAGAAGCAGTGCATGCGGGCTGGTCATCCGTTTTAACACCTCCAGCGATTTTTTCGCTTTTCCCTCCTGTATCACTCCCACCGTCGCATTTAACAGCACCACAGCCAGAATAATTGCCATATCGCCGTATTCCCGCAGCAGCAGTGAGATCGCCGCCGCCACAAACAGGATAAAGATCAGAGGATCGTTTAACTGTTCCAGAAAACTTTCCGCCCAGGATTTTTTCTCCTCATCCTCGAGCACGTTTCTCCCTCGTTCTTCCGTTTTTCCGCGATAATATTCCTGCATATGCGCTGCCCCCATCCATCGAGTTTCCCACAAAGCAGCACGTCCACCGCTTTGCCGTTAACTCATCCTATGAAAATGTGGACGGGTTTATGCCTGTCTGCGTGAAAAAGGGTATGCCGACGTGATTCCGATGCACAACATCGCTCCAACATCTGCATACCCTTTTCCCTGCAAATCATATTTTATTTACTGTAATACAAACTGGCTCACAATCTCACGCAGCTTCTCCACATAAGTATAACACTCTTCCACCATGTCGTGCGTGGTTCCTGTCTTCTCCACCATGTCGCTGGTCTTCTCCGCAATATCGCTGACGCCGATCGACGATTCGCCCACTGTAGAGTTGATGCCGCTAAGCGCCTGTGCAATCGCGTCGATAGAATTGGCAAGGCCAGCCATCGCATCGCTCACGTCGTTCATACTGGTCTTGAAGGTATCCGCATCCTCCTGGTACTGCTCGCTGACCTGCTCAAATTCCTTATACTCCGTCAGCACGGTATTCTCCAGAAATCCGGTGGTCTCTTCTAAGCATTCTGCCATATTGGAAACTGCTGCGTTGACAGCATCCACAATCGTGCCGATATCCTTGATCGCCTTGGACGTCTGATCCGCAAGGCTTCCGATCTCCGTTGCAACCACCGCAAATCCACGTCCTGCCTCCCCGGCTCTTGCCGCTTCGATGGAAGCATTGAGTGCAAGCAGTCCGGTCTGGGATGAGATCTCCATGATCGTGCCGGTCAGTTCGTTGATCTTATCGACCGCCTTCGATCCCTCGATGGCTTCCTGAGCCTTTGTCTTGACGTTGTTGTACATCGTCATTGTCTTGGTGCTTGCCTCAACTGTCTTGGTGCGTAAATCATTTGCCCGCATCATGATCGCTTCCGAGGTCCGTGCGCCCTCCGTCGCCATACTGTTAATATCATCCGCTCCGTTCTTGATAACCTCGATATTTTCGTTGATTGTTACTGTGGTTGCCGCCGTCTCCTCCATGCCTGCCGCAAGCTGCTGGCTTGTCGCGGAGTTGTCGGAACACATGTGATCCACCGTGGTGGTAATCTCCTGCAGACCATCCACATTCTGTGTGATCTGGTTACTTGCGGTATCAATATCGCCAATCATGGAACGCAGGTTCCTGCGCATCACATGTACCGCATTTGCCATCTCTCCCGTCTCATCCCGGCGGCTGCGCAGCTTTGCGCCGTTCGGATTTGATCTGAAATCCAACTGTGCGGTATCGACAATAATCGTTGTAATCTGCTGAATCGGTCTGCAGATAAACTGGCTTACTACGTATGCCAGAACAATCGCTGCAGCCAGTATCCCCAATGACAGCAGCATAATCTTACTTACTATCTGATTCAGCGGCTTCATGATCTCGTCTTCATCCGCCGTCACCACAACAATCTGACGGTTCGCCGTGATCGCGTAAGCCGCATATTTGGTAACGCCCTTAAAATCATACGTCACTGTCTCATTCACCGGTACCTGTCCCTTGGCAAGCTCTGCAACGACGCCAAGCACGACAGCATTCTCCACCGGCTGTCCGATCTTTTCCGCGGTCGGGTGATATAACATGGTGCCGTCCGTGTCAACAAGATAGGCGTAGGAAGAATCAATTCCCTCCATACTGATATCCGCTAAGGCATTCTCATATGCTCCTGCATCCGCCTCCTGTGGAAGATTGTTCACAATCTCCACTCCCATCTCCGCCATGCTTAAAATATAATCTGCACTGACGTCTCCGACAACCTTCTTTGCTCCCGCTTCCGCCCGGAATGCGACGATCAACACCGACATAACCACTGCAAGCACGGTCAGCAGCATGATCTTTGCTGAAATTGAGTGAATAAACGATACTTTCTGCTCCTCTTTCATGGTACTTCTCTCCATTCCCCTTCGTAATTGCCGGGAAATTTTACTCCCAGCTTATATCTGTTATTTTACCACAACATACAGCCGAAAGAAACTCTTCTTCTACAAAATATTGCAAAAGAAATTGTTGCAATCAGCATAGGCCGCTTTGGGATGATAAATAATACTATGAGCAATAGATACTTAAAAGTTCCAGATAAACATGCGGCGGCAAATTCTGACCGCAAAATCC